>TARA_R100001594_G_scaffold961_1_pt1 | contig 12402 bp, 9 predicted proteins | sample TARA_R100001594 | Tara Oceans TARA_R100001594 (sample SAMEA2622752) | marine metagenome | biome: marine biome (ENVO:00000447); feature: marine epipelagic mixed layer (ENVO:xxxxxxxxx); material: "saline water (ENVO:00002010), including plankton (ENVO:xxxxxxxx)" | depth 150 m | reverse complement strand
TCATTGCAACCACAAACACCATAACCATCTATCTCGTTATTATCATTCCCCCAGTTACCTATACCTTTACGAAATGCTCCAAAACTATCGCACTCAGCTCTTGTAAATTCTGTTGCTACGTTTTTAGCTAAGAATCCAAGACTTGAATCTTCTGATCCTTGAGGGCTAACATAAGGAGTAATGCCATAGTTTTCAAATTGAGGAATAATTAACTGGCTATTTATAAGACTGCCATCAGGGTTATTAGGATCTGTATATGTTTTATATGTTGCGTTATTAGTGAAAACTTTTTTGTAAGGATGTGATCCTGTATGTGCGGGATCTACATAAGGGTAAAAAACTTTCTTTTTACCATCCGTAGGAGAAATAAAGTAAAGCATAAATGCATGGCTCTCACCTACTATAGTTTGTCTATACCCAACTTCTCCGGGGTAAGTAGGTTCAGGGAAAGCAATCCAAGATTCTACTGAATCCGAAATGCAGCAACCTCCAGGACAATAATCGGGAGGCCATTCTTGTATTGCAATACCATCAGGTCCTGTACTACCTCGAACTCCTCGTGGTCCTGTTCTTCTTGGACCCCTTGGTCCCGGTCCAGTATCTCCAGTAGGTCCTGTTACTCCTACAGGACCAGTGCTTCCAAATCTTTCATCTTCTTCTCTCCAAGGATAAGTTCCTTGAATACCTGTAGCTCCTTTTGGTCCTTGTATACCTCCTCTACCTGCATGACCTCTTGGTCCTGTTTTACCATCTGGACCTGTTGATCCTCCCCCAATTGTATTACCTATAGCACCAATGTCTCCACGAAAACCTCGTGGCCCTTCTTGTCCTGGCAACCCTTCTAATTCTGATTCTGAAGGAACTTCAGCAATTGGAGGTTCTGGATCATTAGTTTCTATTTTATGAGTCCATTGAGGAGATGCCCAAGATGTCGGAGGTTGCACTGCGTGAAAAGGTATTCCATATCTACCTTGGAGTGGGGAGTCACTAACTCGTTCCGTAATAAAACCTTTATCCATTTCAGCTTTGTTTCGCTGAGAAATAGAGATGTCGTAGTTCAAAGAATTAAGAATGGAGTTAGACATATCCTACGATACCCGAACAGTATATAATGCCTGTCGGTCCTGTTTCTCCTTGAGGACCTGTACTTCCTGTAGGTCCAGTACTACCTGTCGGTCCTGTGGAACCAGTAACTCCATCACCTGTAGAACCTGTTGGACCAGTCTCCCCTGTAGGTCCAGTAGAACCTCTAGGACCAGTTGGACCTGTAGAACCTTGATCTCCTTTGTCTCCTTGTGGACCGATTGGTCCCGCAGGACCTGTCGATCCTCGTTCACCAGGATTACCCTGAGGACCAACTGTACCTTGTGGACCTTGTGGTCCCGTACTACCTGTTTTACCTCTAGGACCTATAGGTCCTTGCATTGCAAAGTCTGGTATATCTACAGTGACACTTGGCATTGTTATGTCTGTAGAAAATGTATTATTCATACTTAAAAATACATCTTGGAATCTATTAGAACCGTCAGCTCCTTTAGCAGGTAATGAAATGCTGAAGGGATAACCCCCCCACTCTTCTTCTCCCACCCATCTTTCCATTTGTGCTTTTCTAGTATCAAATGAAAGTTTAGGAGAATAAGATATGTCCCAAATGAATTGCTTAACTTGATCTGTTACAGAAGGACTTTTATTATCGAATGCCATACATTCCACCGTATCGATTCTTATTGTCTACGGTGTCTCGTTCGTACTTCTTAGGAATACGATTCTGCTTAAATGTATAGTTATCCATTGCAGTTTTCATCGCAGACTTAAAGTTAGTCATAAGCATTAAGTGTTGTGCTTTATTAACTCTTCTTGCGCCTACTAATAAATTCATTGCTGCAGCTTGTGCAACAGCTTCTGTTACAGCATTAAAATGAGTAGGTACAATTTCATAAGCTCTAAGAATTTCAGCGTCATCAATTATGCTTGGATCTGTAAACTTACTTCTTAGTGTGCACTTGTTAGTGTCTGCATTATGCGAAGAAATAACTCGCTCTTGTATTTCACCAGAAGTTGTTAAGACTCTTAAAATGCATCCTTGATATGCACCTGTTCTTCTATCTAAGTCTCCAAGCATTTGTGATGCCCAGTTACCTGCACCATTAGTACCGCTTGAACCACCAGACATTGTAAGTTCTAAACCACTAGTACTCATCAATCCATCTTCTGCATAATGAGGTTTTATGTCTGTTGAAGGTATGAACCAAACTTCTACGTCTTCAGCAGCATTTGGATAAGGTCTAATTGAAAGTTGATTGCCTTCGACACTCCAATTTGGTCCACGAGATGAATAATGATTCCGAGGCATTAGTTCAGTTTTTATACGACCATCATCGTATAAAGTTACTATCCGAACTATCTCCCCTACACAAGAGGGAAGGTCATAATACTGTTGGTCTTTTACCAAGGAAATAGTTGCTTTTTCTATTACATAATCTGTTGAAGTGTTTTGAATTCGAGACATTACTCGACTATACTCAGGTACGATACCGTGCCTAAAAATGTAATCATCAGAGTAGTCAAGTTCTTTAGCAACATCTTCAATAATGGTCTTAGTCTTTTCAAGAATAAGATGCAAACAAGAATCTCTGTTAGGCACAATCTCTTGCGCATTCTTCTCTTTAACAGAAATCATCGCAGAAGTCATAGCAGATTTCGCAGATTCAGAAAGAACCGCAATATCAGATTCGTTTACTCCACCTTTAAGTGCCATCAATTCAAGAATGGATCTTGTAACTACAGCAGACATAACCGTAGTCATCCAAGGGGCAACAATTTCGTACGCAACAGCTCCCGTTGTCGTTGTAAACGCTTCCGTAACTGTAACCGTATTTCCTGATGCACTATGAGATGTAATAGTTCTTTCAGATATTGAACCGTTATTTTCAAATACTCTTAGCGTTGCACCTGCATAAGCATTATCTCTTTTATCTATAGAACCTAATTGACGAGAGAATAAGTTAGCAGATGACATTGTTAATGTTTTACCTGAGTTATCCATCGTTCCGTCTTTAGCGTAGTGAGGAATGAAGTCTCCACTTGGAATATACCAAACAGAGTAGTCAGTACTTCCAGATGAAGGGTGAGGTCTAATAGAAAGTCTATTACCTTCTACTGCCCAACCACTACCATTAGGATCGTTTTCATCTCGTTGTCTAATCTCTTTAGTGATTAGTCCTTTACGCTCTGCATCTGTTGATGTGAGTTGAGCAATCCTTAAAACCTTATAAGTACAAGGAGGTAAGGTGTAGTATTCTTGATCATCTACTATAGTTAATGCATGACGAATAACTATTTGAGAATCACTTCTACCATTCATCATCATCATTACTTCTGCAAGTTTAGGATTAACTGCGTATCGTAAGATGTAATCGTTAGATAAACCTTTTTGAACTGGATCAGGAAGTCCCCATCGAATCCTCTGAATCATATTGTAAAGAACTGAGTTTTCAGGAGCGATGCTTCTATAGTCAATCTTGTCCGCTAACAGACGAAGAGAACTTTGCATAGCAACACCGAATTGCTCTTTAATGAAAGCCATATGCTTTTCATTAATATTCCTAGCAGTTCCTAGATTCATACAACTAGCTAAAGCAATTGCTTGCCAGATTTGTCCCATAAACTCAGGTACAATCTCGTATCTAACCGAACCGTTAGTTAAGTCATCACTAAATGCAGTTCGAGTCACAACCTTTTTTAAACTTGCATCGTAAGAAGTGATAACTCTTTCTTGGACTACAGTATTATCTGAACTCCATACACGAAGAACTCCACCGATGTATGCACTTTCTCGCATGTCTAGACCACCCACGTCTGGGGTAGAATCTAAAGTTACGGTGTTAAGTGTCGCAAGAGTACCACCTGCAGCAGAGTAGTGGGGGGCAAAATCGCCAGATGGAATGTACCAAACATAATAACCGTCGGGGCTATGCTCTGCGGTGTACTCAGTTGCATCCCATTCAGGTCTAAAGTGTAAATCTCTACCGTCTACAAACCACCCCACTCCTTTAGGGTCTGTCTCATCCCTTCGAGGAATTTCATCTACCACTTTGTTGTCGTTGTCAATCTTCGCTATTCGAATGATTGTCCCAACATTAGGAGGTAATTCTACATATTGAGAGTCGTCTGCTATTCCATCTAGATGGAATCGGGAGAAGATAGGTTCTTCTCTTTGAGCATTCAATGTAGTAATTACATTAACCATTTCTGGTTCGATAACTTGTCTTACCAGAAAATCGTTTGAGTATTTAGCATCTAGTGAAGGATCGTCCAGAAAAGTACGAATCCGCTCTAGAGTTGTTTGCAGTATAGAACCTGTACTATCCATAATTTATCCTAGCATTCCATCTAAATCCTCGTTACCACCCGTACCCATACCACTTGTAAGTAGTGCAAGTAATATCATAGGTAACATTGCTTTACCCATCTGAGGAAGTCTGATACTTCCACCACCCTTCATTAGTTTTCTAGAAATACTCTGCTGTGTATGTGGTTCACCAGGAGTTATTCCATATTGTGCGTAAGCATTGGGAAGTACTTGCTGTGCGTGTCTAAACTCTGGAGCATTGTCCATTAGATTTAATTTCTGTAATTGAGCAAGAGACATACCACGACTGGGAGCATTTCGAGCAGCGGCTCTTCTTTTGCTTTTCTTAGTTCTGTGCTTCTTGTCTTTCCAATTAAATGATACTTTATCAGCCATGGGTGATTACCTTTCCTTTAGCCATATTCTGGAGGTCTTCAGTCAATTCGCTACCCTCCTTACTATAATGTACTTTGGAATTTTGTAAAGACAGAGCTTCTGTTTCCATCCCTTTCCTTTTCAGATGTTTAACGCTATCGTATTTACGCTCGATATCTTCTCTTTTCTGTCTTTCTTCGTCTCGTAATTCTGACTGCCTACGAAGTCGTTTCTTCATCATTTCTTCTTCTTGGTCTACAGGCTTGCAACGTTCTTTAATAAACCTAGTAGGTATCCAACCCCCACGGTCGGGAGGTAAATCCATAGTGTCTAGTTCTAAACACACAGGTTTATCTACTTCCCATGGAGGATATATCCAATGGGCAAGAACAAACATTCCTGTATATGCGTGACGATATACAAACAAATCTTTTCTTCCTGTCTCCCTTTTAATGTGGGCTAACCACATACTCTCAGGAAGTATCTCGTGTTCTTTGCCTAAAACTAATCCGGTGTTTACTGCTTCCTCGTAAGGACTATATCCAATTTCTATTTTCATGATTTGATTATACCAAAAGAAAGGGACCCAAACTCGAAAGTAGGGTCCCTTCCCAACACAGGAGGATTCTGTAATTCAGCGATTAATTGTCACTGAAGATCTTATCTTGTGTAACTCCAGTTAGCTTCATGCCAGCAGGTTGATCAGGAACCAACTGCATACGCATTTGACCAGGCATTTGGACACCTTCAGTTACTAGAGTATTAGTACCTGAGGAATCGTAAATTGGGAGTTTATTTGAACCAGTACCAGTGAGAGCACCAGCAATGAATTCAAATGGTACACCAGCGTCTGCTTGAGCAAAGCTGGATGTTCCGGATGCTGAAGGTGGAACGTAACGCTTCCAGTTATTACCACCTTTACGGATACCGTATACTGCGTTGTCTTCAACATATGTTGAAGTGTAACCAGTATATGAACGACCGTCGAAAGTGAACTTGAAGCCTTCGTTTGAACCTTCGTTAGTCACGCTTGAAAGGCGACCAGTTCGATCCAGTACTTCACGACCAATCTTGGTTGATTCGTAGTTTAGCCATACACCATCTGATGCAATCAAGCAGTCAATATATTGACCGTACTTGTTTTTGGCTGCGTGGAATCGACGCAAGTATTGACGAAGTTTGTGCTCAGTAAGAGTACCAACACTAGCTTTTGTGAACGATTTAAATTCAGGGTGAACTGAACAGTCGATTTGGTTAGCAGTGTCACGATCATCACCTAAGAGGTACTGATTGTTAGCATCATCAGTTGCACCTGATTTCAACCAACTGTTAACACCAGCAAAGCCGGAAGCAGCATTGGATCCACCAAGAGCGTGGTCACTATTTGCGTATACGACGATATCGCCATTCGCAATTGTTCCACCTTCCCAGTTACTTGAGTTATCAGTATCTGGGTCACCAGTGGAGAATAGTGTAACTGTACCTTTAAGTTCATCTACACGAGAAACATAAGTAGATCTTCGTGTAGATATAGTTTGTGACCCTTCAGCAGCTGTATCGTTTTTACGAACAGTGAAACCTGAGTCATAAACGTCAACTCTTTGACCAACATAGTATCGGTCAACAGCACCATTACCAGGAGTGAATGTTACTTCATGACCACCAGTTACAGCACCGGCAGTGCCTTTGCTTTGAACAGTACTTAGAGCGTAGTTGTCATTTTGGTTGAGGTACCAATAGTTACAAAGTGTGTGTGAAATATTACGAGCAAAACCTTCAAGCTTAGGAGCTACAACTTCACCAATGAAGGCTGGTGTAGCTTCTGCTTGCATTTCACCTAGAGTGAACATGATGTTAGACATCATTGAACGCATACCTACACCGAGTCGGTAAGGCATAGCGTTAGGACCATCTAGAGGATCTGGCCACTTTTGTGCCAGGTTTTGAGTATACAATCGAGCACCGTATTGATCAGTGTCGTCACCATAAAGAGAAACATCGTTTCTTGGTTTACCTTGTTCGAGGACACCAGCCATTGAACCCATAAAGACTTTGATAATCTTTAGGTCACGACCGAGCGCATCTGCAGGGCCAACCCCTTGACTTGTTGAGATAATATCTCTCCAAATAGGGTCTAAACCAGGAAGGAAAATCTCGATATTCTTATTAATGACTTCTTCAATTCGGTCCTCGTGGAGTTCCATGAGGGAACCAGTTGGAGCAAATACTGCCATTTGATTATTCCTTAATTATTTTAAGCTTTCGATTCACCACCAGCTGCACCTTCTTGTGCACCTCTAAGTAATGTATCGAGTGTCCAATCACGGGTTTTATTATTGATTTTACCCATATCGTCACCCCTCTCATACTTAGGAGGATCTACTGGAGGTTTATTAAACAAACTATCTTGCGCTGCTGTTTCCGGTGCCCTTTGAATTTTATCTGGGTCACCGATTACCGAACTAAATTTATCATACACAGTTTTAGCTGCTTTACCAGCTTCTTCCGTGAACCATGAATTATTAAAATTTTCTCCTGATGCTCTTCGCTGTCTAAGAGAAGCCATCATTGCTGCTTCTACTTCTTGTCGAATCACATCTTTCCTACCCCCACTCTCTTCGTTTATTCCAAGGAGCTTTGAGATTTGATCGTTAGAAGCCATTGTAGAATCGATAGCATTAGACATTTCTTTCTTCATCATCTCTGTGCCAATCCTAGATTGACGTGCTTCGATTTCTCGCATTCTTGCTTGATCTTGTTCTCGCATCATTTGCTCCTGATAATATTGTTGTTGTAATTGCTCCTCTGTCAAGCCCTCTTGTGGTTGAGGTTCTTCGTATTGAGGTTGTTCGTATTGTTGTTCTGGTTCTTGTCCCATTTCATTAGTCCAATTAATATATTGATTTATGTCATCGGGAGTATATCCCTCTTGGGTCATTAAGTAACGAATAGCTTGTTCTCTTGTAGCATCGTTTGTTCCCGTGGGGGACATTAACTTTCTAGCTTGTTCGTTGTATTCTTTAAGTTGTTCGACTTCATCTCTAGTATTAATTAACTCTTTAATAGAGATTTCTTGTCCATCTACTTGCACAGTAGAATCTAAATTAATAGAAGGCTGTGATTCTGTTACCTCTGTTTGAGGTGCTTCTTGAGGGGTATTTTCTTCAGACATTTACATAGCTCCTTGTTGTGGGAATGGCATTGGACCACCTTGACCCATACCTTGTTGTTGCATCATAGCAGCTTCCATTGGAGAGGGTATACCTTCAGGCATCATTGCTCCAGTAGATTCCATCATGAATTGTTTTAATTTTATAAATTCGTTTTGAACTTCCGTACTTGCTATAGACATTATAGGTCCAGACATAAACCCAACAAGAACTCTTAATTGGAATTCAGGTTTAGCAGTATGAGGAGTCATAACGATTTGACCAGGTTGTTCTCCGTCTCCGTACAGAACTAAGCAATTACGAACGATCATATCGTATGCTGCTTTTTCTTCGTCCATCCATAAAGCAAAGTCTAATCCCTCCTTAAGGATTAGAATCTTGAATGCGTCTGGGTCAGACACTCCTGCTTTAAGCATTTCCATTGCTTCTTGTTTTCGAGCAACTTTGGAACGAGGACTAGTTTCCTTAATAGTCACAGAGACGTTCTTTAAGGAAGGAAGTGGATTCATTCCTTGGAACTGAACTGAACTCTTTTCAGCATCAATAACAGCTCCTGCCATTTCCAAGTTAAGATCTGCAACAGGAATTTCAATTGGTTTACTCATCAACTCTCGAATAGAACCTGCAAGAATTGAACGGTAACAACCACTAAATGCTTGTTCAATACCACGACTAGGATTAGTCATAGCCTTATTAATTTGCTCATCAAGGAATGAAAGACCTACCGCAGAATCTACACGACCCTTTTCACGAATAAGGTCTTGTACAGGATTCATCCTATCAATTAAGTCTTTAGCAAACGCTGCAGTCTTACCTGGAATATCACCAGAGTTAAACGGTGTAATGTTAAACGGACGGAAAGTTTCAACAACAGGGTCTGGTTCAAAAGGTAGAACTCGAAGTCCTTGTCCTACGTCTCGAAGCATCGCCCTGTCATTGAATTGCCCTTGGGGCATAACAAGTACGCCATACCTGTCTGTGTCCCTAACATTATTAAATAGGGACTTGAGTAGTCTTTCCATCTCTCGATTTAAACTAAAGAGGAGATCAAAAAGTCCTGCCCCGTGGAATGTTCCGTTCTCAATAAACCTCGCAAATCCGATTGGGCAGTAAACTTCTTGATCTTCAAACTCTTCATCGTACAACACATGTTCACCGCTTGTGACTACATATCTTGCAACTGTGTCCCCCACTCCAAATGTCCATAGTTCACGGATCTTAACTACAGACGTATTCTTTTTATCAGGGTCTGCTTTACCTTGACCAATGTCACTCCAATATTTTGTGTCTCTACCTCCAGAGTTAGCTACATCAGTACCGTCTGATTCACTAGCATCTTGGATTGCTTCGCCAATATTAGACTTCCACCATTCCATTTTCTTAAGATTTTTCTTAAGACTCTTACCAAACATTTCTTCTAGGAACTCTAAAGGAACTGTTCTTTGTCTCATTAGACCTTTAGCTTTTGTATAATCTGTTCCTAGTGAGGGGAATGGGAATAATTCTCTAGGATGTATCACCTCTAAATCTGAGGTTAATCCAATTGTTTTAGAATCTATAACGTGACCTGCAATTCCGCAGGATCCTAGAGATGTAAAGATGTGGGCAAATTGTGTTTTAACTTTATCAAGTTGGTCATTACTGACGACATGATCCATAACAATCTGGGCTAAAGATCTCTCTTTAATACTATTTAAGGAGATTCCCTGCCTCATTACTTTAGGTCTTAAGTCTAAAGAAGCTAATCTTCCTGAAACCCTGTCAATTGAAGACAGCATTTCTTGAGATTGGAATTCCATATTCCCGTCTTCATCTAGATAATGGGGGGACAAGGCTCCTGTATTAGGATCGAAAACATCAAACCTTCGAGCTCCACCTAGGTAATGCCAAGCGAGAAGCCACATAACTCTACGGTAAGATAATCGTGATTCTTCACGATCTGCGTGTTCATCAATTACCGTTGCTAGATCGAGTTTGTTCTTTGGTAGTTTTATCGTGTCTAATGCCATCTTTTGCCTTTTGTTTCTTTGCTGCTACTCCCATAGGCTCGAATCCTTTAGGAGACATCAGTTCTATTGTAGTCTCTTTTAAATCGGATATATCAGTTACTAATTCACTAGACGGATTTTCGGGTTTAAAGTCATATATCGATTCTCCATCACGAGGTCCAGTACCATAGTAACACTTCATTAGTTTATCGAAAAATGCTAATGGAACAACTACGGAGTTTCGATGTTCATATTCTTGAGGTGCGTTCGGGATCATCATTTATGTCCTTATCTAATATTTCGAGGATGTCTCCGACATTTAATTGATTGAAATTCATGCCGTGAGCCAGGTAAGTTCCGCTTGTTTCATCAAATACTTCCCCATCTTTTAACCGTTCTAAGTTTGTTTTATTAGGCAAATCTATCTTTCCAACGCTCTTTAACCTACCTCTAATGATGAATTGAGACATGCATACACAATCTAATTCGTCATCGTGTTGTAGACCACCATCTCTAGCGTCAGGGTTAAATTGTTCTATTTGATCTATTAATCTTCTAAATGGAGCTGTAGATTTCCATAGAGGAATTTTTATTTTTTTATGCTCAAACCTTAGTGATAGAGAAGCAATTTTTGCAGACTTGTCGATCATTCCAGGATTAAGCTTTTTAATTCCAGGTATATGTTCTACATTCATCATGTCTTTTGCTCTAGTCCTAACTAGAGAATCTAACGTGGTGTAGATACCTAAGCCCTGTTTAATGGCTTCAACATGGATAGTGGGTACTTTCCATTTATCTGCTAAAGCCATCCCTTGTTTGATGAGCTCATCTTCTCTGCATTGAGCACTCCAGATATCAATAACAAATAAATCATTATCTGAGTTAACCCCCATAACACAAGCAACTTTAAAGTCTGAATCAGATGTTGCTGTATAAGAAGTATCCACAGACATAAAGAGTCGTATACTTCTTAAGAACTCACACATCCGAACCTTTTTAAGTTCATCCCCTGAATACCAACAAACTAAAGTATTGCTGGAGTAGGGATCTTCCTCGGTATAGTTGTCAACTTCTTCGAGCCACCAACCGTGTGTCTCCTTTGAGAGTGGGGGAAAGAATGCACCTTCCCCCTCACCGGGACGAGCCATGTATTCCGCAAGGAAGTTAGGAGTACCGATGATTTCTCGTATTTCTTCTAAGGAAACTCTGTCTTTCCAACGAGGATTTTCTTTCTTAGCCTCACGGGAGGGAGGCCACATATCAGGCCAACACGAGATTAACTCTCCGTTGTCTCCTTCATATGCAGCCCTTACAATCATTCTCGACCATAGGTTGAATCGGGGATCTGATGCGATTGTATCTCCCGCAGGGTTTTGTTCTGTTTGTAACGCATGCCACGCATAGTGTCTACGGGATACGAATGTTGCTAACCAATCAACACCACAACCTGCTCGCATAACCATCGGAAGAACAACTTTAAATAATAAGTCATCCATATACTGACGGATAAGTGACATAGATGTTGATGCTTTTGGATCATACTCTGGATCGTCTAGTACATAACGACGAGGACGACCACCCCGTTGTCTGGATTCAGCTGAGATAGCTCGTAACCAAGAACCATTTCTTAGTTGCATCATCTCTGTTCCGAATGGTGCCTCGCCTCGTTTAGGTACAAGTCTTCCATCTGGGAACTCTGGATTCCAATCGTCTTGCAATCTTTGGTTATGCATTAACTGATCTTTTAATGCTTGACCTGTACCACGAGCATTGTCGTTAGTAGATGTTGCGTAAAGTATTGTAAACATTGGACGAGATATCATTCGCAGCAAACATGCTTTACGAACTAAGAATGATTTAGCAGAGCCCCGTGGTGCAATGCAAATGTTGCGTGGGGATGCAGCCCATTGTTTTAAAATATCATAGTGAAAGGTTGGAGTCTCAAGAGGATTATCATCATAGAACAAAGGATCAAAGTCTACTGATTGATCTGCATGTAAATAATACAAATCAAAGAATCGCATAGAAGCAGCAAATGCTTCAGCAATTTCCTTTGGTTCTTTATCCTTTGCTGTCCATAAACGACAAGCGTTTATTCTTGCTTTTCTTTGACCGTCTTCACTTAACTCTGGATAGTCAGGGGGTAATGGAAAGAAAGGATTATTTTCTTGAGGTATCCAACTTACCATTAAAGATGTCGTTCCATCGACATAGTTACAAATGCGTAAGTAGCCCCCACTCTAGCTAGTGCTGCAGCAAGTGTGAATCTGTCTGCGCCTACTGTAGAGTTTCTTCTAAGTTCTACAAGAATAGGATTCCAGAAGGGTAGAAGTTTACGATCTTCGTCAAAGAGAACTTTCCATATTTCCATGTAAAGGTTTTCAAAACCACCACCCCATTCATTCAAGTCCATAATGCCTAAGTCTCTAATAGCAGGAGCTGCTAGTTGTAGAAACTCCATAGAAGAAACACTTTGTAAAGTAAGAACTGCACTTGTGCACATCCCACAAAGCTCAGG
>TARA_R100001594_G_scaffold21942_2_pt1 | contig 12402 bp, 11 predicted proteins | sample TARA_R100001594 | Tara Oceans TARA_R100001594 (sample SAMEA2622752) | marine metagenome | biome: marine biome (ENVO:00000447); feature: marine epipelagic mixed layer (ENVO:xxxxxxxxx); material: "saline water (ENVO:00002010), including plankton (ENVO:xxxxxxxx)" | depth 150 m | reverse complement strand
TCAACGGCTGGGTTTGATCCGTACACTATGATTTCACCCTACTACGACCCGTTTGAAGACCAAGTGGTTGAAGACACACTTAGCAGAATGCGTAAGCAATCTCGCCAAGAAGACATTGCAGGTCGTGCTCAAGATGTGAGCAGCGGTGCGTTTGGTGGTGCCAGAGGTCGATTATTAGCCAAGGAAAGACAACGATCTGCCAACCGAGGCATTATGCAAGCGCTTTCCGGGATTAGAAGTGAAGGATTCAGAGGCGCTAGAGACGCTGCAATGGCTGAGAACGCCAGACGATTGGCTGCCATGAGTGGTGCTGCCGGAGGTTTGGGCGGTATCGCAGGACAAGTTCTAGGATTAGGCGGTCAACGACAACAAGAAATGATGAATTATTTGCAAATGATGGATCAATTTGGGACGGCAGGACGAAACATTTACGAAACAGGTCTAGGCCGAATACAAGACGCAGCGATGAGAAGAGCACAAGAGCCTTGGGACAGAGTCATGAGAGGCATGGGCATCTTGCAGGGCATGAAGCCGGGTGAGTTGATTGGCGGTTATGAAACCAAAATATATCAACCTCAAATGTATCAACAACCGACCAGTGCGGGAAGTACCATTCAAGGCATAGGCAGTTTATTGGGGCTTGGTAGCACCATAGCCGATATTGGTAAAACATTTGGCTGGTGGGGGCAAGAGCCAGGTGGTAATGCCCAAGGTGGCTTTATAGAAAAGCCTAAAGACTACAATGCTGGCGGTATTGTTAGTGGTATTGTGCCAATCAATATGGCCACAGGTGGCGATGCAGATTTACAAAACGAACTAGATAAGCTTGAACCAAGCGTTCGTGAAAAAGTAGCAAATTATATGAAAGAGAACCCTTGGGCACGAAAAGCCGGTTTGGCTGCCTCGATAGCTCTTCTTTTTGCTCCAATCCCTGGAGCTAGGTTGGCAGCGGGGGCTAGATTAGCGCCAGGTTTAACACGAGGCGCACGAACTGCTTGGTCAAAACTAAGAGGTCAAGGAAGAGAAGTTAAATCTAAAGGTGGAAAATGGTGGGATGTTGATTCGCGTCAAGGACAAGCGATATTAAACGCTAATAAAAACGCACCCATGAGGGTAGTCGGTGATCCTAAAAGCATTACCATGAGAGCGGGTAAAGCTCTTGCTAAAAGACCAATAAGAACGGGTCTTGGGCTTTGGGCTGGCTTGAGTTTGCTCGGCGGCGAAGAAGAAGAAGAAAAAATACTTGCTCCAGAAGCAACTGATGAATGGTTGGAGTTACAAAAAGAAGAGTTAGCTAAAGCAAAAACCAAGAGAGAAAGAGAAAAAATTATTGATGATATTGTTACCACAACAAGTCGTCTTGGTGAAATGATAAACGCTCCAGGCACAAGACAAGTGACTCTTGCTGACGCGGCCAATGTTTTTTCAGAAGAAAGAAGAGACTTGCCACGAAGCGAGGCTATGCAAGCAGCACAAGAAATGGCTGATGAAACCGGCATGAGTCTCAAAGACATTATTGAATTAACAGCATTACAACCTGGTCTTGAAGGCAGAGTAGAATCGCAAGAACAGCTTGCTCAAAGGATTATGAATATTGGTCTGTCGCAATACGGCGCTAATATGCAAGGACATCCAGATGTTCAAAAATATGTTGCTGAGGGTTTGTCAGAAGCAGAGGCGGCAGCAAAAGTTAAACTTGAAATAATGAGAACATTGAGAGCTTTAGATTATGGAACTCTTAAAGCTTACGCCGATCAATTGGGTCAAGAGGTAATAGAACTAAACGCTAGTGAATAGATATGGCAGTAAGAATTGTTGTAGACGGCCAATCTTTCAATATTAAGGGCACAGACGATCCGGATGTTGCAAGAAAATTAGCCAAAAGAGAGCTGAGAAAAAGATCAGGCGAGTTTTCTGCTTTGGGTGAAACCTTTATTAAGGGTCCTATCTATGGTTTACAAACGGGTTTGGTTCAAGGCCCGGTTCAACTTGTCACTTCAATTTATGACGCGGCTCGTAATACCGACTACACTTCTGATGTTCAGGATTTTTTTACCAAACACAAAGTTGAGAAGCCGTTAAGTACAGCTGGGTCGGTGTCTTCAGCGCTATTTCAATTTGGGGTTCCCGCAAGTATGGCAACTAAAATATTTAGAAGAGGGCTATTAAAACCCAAGGGAGACAAAAAACTATTTGACCAAACTGGTAAATACGCTAAAAAACCAGAGTTTTTCAGACACACTGTAGCACCCATAGCAATGGCTGATTTTGCTGCGGCTACTTCTGAAACCCCTGAGTTTGGAATTTACAAATCTCTTACTCCTGATTTCTTTGCGCCGACTAATCCAGAAGAAGAAATCAAAGGGCTTGACGACAAGATTAGTGCAGGCGAACGACTGGGCAAAAGACTAAGGGTTGGCGCCGAGGGCGCGACATTGCTTTTGGGGCTACCCTATCTTTGGCGAGGACTAAAACAGGCGGGTAGTGGTGTCGCTTCCGGGTTGTCTGAAAGTAAAGGTGTAATGATGGCTGCTGATTGGGCAAAAAATAAGAAAAATTATGTAAGGAACATGGTTGATGAGGGTCAGTACAACGCCAAAAACTTCACCATTATGGGTAAAGAGTTTGATTGGTATGATGTGGTTTCCAAATTCAGAAGCCGTGGTGCTTTGCCAACTGAAGAAGTGGCTAATGTTAAAGCTGCAAAGACAGCGGGGGTTAATCAAGAAACGACTTTTTTGGAATCAACTCTAGCTAATTATTACAACGGCTTTACATTTATTCAAAAAAACAACAAGATGTCTGGCGATGAACTGATGTCGTTGGCAGAGAACATGGAGTTAGCGCTTTTTGGAGGATTTAAGGAACAACAAAAAGCACTTAAAATGTTAAAAGAAGTTGATAGAAAATACCTAACCAAAAAAGATAAGTTTAAATCAACGATGCAAGACTATGACCTAAAGTCACAGCAAAGAATAGATAGAGCAAAAACATTTAAAGAAAGGCGTGAGGCCATTAAGGAAGCAACCTTTAAGATTACTGAGGAAAACGCTCGAAGCTTTTCTTTTTTCAAAAACGCAAATCGCCTAAGAACACAAGCTGATGACTTGAGCGAGATTCTTATAAAAGAAGAAAATAGAAAATTTTTAGATCCTGCTATGGTGGGTGCAATTGAAGCTAAGTTAGGCACATACGGCTACACGGCCTATAGAGCATTCATAGATAACATTGACCATGTGGTTAAAAAGAACAGCCCTCAATGGAAAAACGCTAGAGAAGAACTCCTAAAGCAAAACAATAAAGGGGTTTCGATTGCAAAAACTCCAGAAGAGGCAGACCAAATATTAAAAGATTTGTTGACCAACAGGAATTTTGACAGCGCTTATATGAACCCAAGCATGACGCTTGAGGGCGTAAAAATGGGATTGTTGACAGGAAAAAAACTGAACACGCTACCAAAAGTTAGAGAGTTTCTTGGCGAGATAACGGGTAAAAAAGGAACAGCGGCTGAGAGAGTGACTGAAACCATTATGAAAGCGAGAGCAACTGTTGAGAACCTTTCTAAAATGACATCGCAAATGAAATATTTGGACGAGGTTGCAGACATTAACAACCGTTTGGCAACAGCAGGCAGCACGCAAAGGTTTCTTTATAACAGTATCGACGAAATCCCAGAAGCAAGAAAAGCGGCTTTTTTTGATGAATACGGTGATGCTATAAGGATTCCCGATAAACCCAAGTTTGGCGCCCTTGCCAATAAGATTACCACCAAGCGAATTGCAGACGCCTTGACCGGCTCACAGTTGGGTTGGCTAGAGCAAACCCCAGGTGCTGTTTCAAAAACTTGGGCATCTTTCTTGGGGTTAAAGGGTGCGGTGCAAAAATTTAAAACCATCTATAGTCCAATCACTCAAGTCAGAAACGCGACCAGTGCGTCGTTGTTTGCGGCTATGAACGGCAACATCGCCAATGGCAAAACTCTACAAGATTCAGCTATGATAGTATTTGATATGCTGAGAAAAACCCAAGGCACTGACATGGCAAAATACTATGCCAATGCTCAGAAAAAAAATGTGGTCCAATCGGGTGCAAGAATCGGTGAAATTGACAGCCTTATTGATGACGCTGTAAGGACACTGGGGTTAAAGGATGGAAACTTTTTAAGCGATGCTTATAGAAAAGAGAAAAATAATTTTGCGACTAGGCTTTACGTCGGTTCAGATGACTTGTGGAAAATAGTTAGTTGGGAAATGGAAAAAGGAAAGCTGGCCAGAGCTTTTAATAATGCCGCCACAAGAAACAGCGCTTTTACTATATCGCCTAGCTTCTATAAAAGCATTTCTCCAAAAAGTATTCGTGAGTTGGAAAGACAAAAAGGTGTTTGGTCAAAACTCGATGATAAACTAAAAAACGAAATCATCGAAGATATTGGTGCTGATGTGGTAAGAAACACAGTACCCAACTATTCAAAAGTACCACAATTCATCCAGTCGTTGCGACGAACACCGTTTGGTAATTTCATTGCTTTCCCGGCTGAAACCGTAAGAACTGCTTTTAACTCAACATCAAGAGCAATTGATGAAATTGCTAGTGGCGTCCCAGAATTAGCAGAAGTTGGTATGCGTAGATTGATGGGCAACATGGCAGTCATGTACGGTATTCCTAAAGCGACCTACGAGTTTGGTAAATACATGACGGGCGCTGATGACGAACAAGTCCAGGCCTATAAGAGAAGTTTTGCGGCGCCTTGGGAAAAGAATGCCGATCTTATACCTATTAGAACCGACGAGAACGGCAACATCGTGGAGTTTTACAACTACACCTATACCAACCCCTACGAATATCTAAGAACGCCTATAAGCGCTGTTTTTAATGCGGTGCAAAATGGCGAGACAAGAGGTGATAAGTTACACGAGGTTATGTGGCAAGCTTTTATCGGCTCAGAACAAACACCTGGAGCGTTGAGAGAATACCTTGAGCCTTTTATTGGAGAGTCTATTGCAACCTCTGGAATATTGGATGTTTTAAGAAACGTCACTTATGCCTCTGGATCCGCAAGACCTATTTATAATTCAACAGATGGTTATGGAGAAAGGGCTGGAAAATCAATGGCGCATGTCTTTAATTTGTTTGCACCACCAATCATTCCTTTTAAGATAAAACCTGGTGAAGTGGGTGATTTAGGTCCCGTGTTTCTTAGAGATTTGCCAAGAGCAACTTTAGCATCTCTTGGTATCAGTGAAAAAGAATTATCAGCATCTAGCATTAAGCCAAACATTTATGGTCAGTTGGCAGAATCATTTACTGGATTAAAAACCATCAAGCCCACCATTGAAAGAACGCTTAGGTTTAGAGCGTTTGACGCCAAAGAACAAATGCGAGAAGCAGTATCGTATTACACTTCGGCAACCAATAACCCAAACATTCTTAACCCAGAAGATCATGTTAAGGCCTTAATGAGAACCAACGAGGCCAGGTTTCAGGCCATGAAAGATTTGTCTATGGCAGTAGAAGATGCTAAATCATTGGGTGCCGATGAAAACGAAATCTATGAAGTGTTGAAGGGAACAAAGATTTCCAACCCAGAAATGATTATGAACCGAACGTTCATTCCTTATTATCCGTCCGCTTATCAAATTCAAAAAGTGCTAGATAAGGGTGGAATATTCCCAGAACAACAGCTTAGACAGTCGTTCGTTGAACAGATTAAACCTACATTGCCTACAGTCTCTTTCCAAGGCGGTCCTTTTGTTCCTCCGGTTCAGCCAAAAAGAACAACAACAATACAAAAAGCGAAGCAAGACCCCCAGGGTTCAGCCGCAGTTTTGTTACGCCAGAAGGAACTTGAGAAACTATTGGGCATTGAGTAGTGCGTCGACGCAGAGGGAGAAGCAAGTACGGCGCAATCCGTGTTGAATACGATGGCCATAAATTTGACAGCAAACTCGAAGCCGCCAGATACAAACAGCTAAAACTCATGGAAGCCGCCGGGGAGCTCAAAGACCTGGAGCTACAGCCCAGGTTTCCTTGTGAAGTCAATGGCAAGAAGATATGCACCTACATCGCAGACTTTCGTTACACCTTAAAGAACGGCAAGGAAGTGGTGGAAGATGTGAAGGGTGTGGAGACGGCCGTGTTTAAGCTAAAGAAGAAACTGGTCGAAGCGCTGTACCCAGACGTTAAAATTCAGATCGTGAAGAACCCTCGTTTTTTTGTGGTGGCTGATTAGCCTCCTCTCTGGAAATCAACATGTCGAGATAAAACCGCGCCTTCTTATAATCCTCAAGCGCTTTGTTCTTATGCGGGGCACGCCACATGTATTTAAAGATTTGCCCCTTGAGGTAGCCGACGAACTCGGATCCGCTCAGAGCTGACGCAATGGCATCGAGCGCTTCAATGGTCCCTTTTGTGTAATGAGCCGGGTGATTGACGGGGTCGTTCTTGTCAGTCATGGCAGAAACAACTCCTTCCATCATCTTCAAACATTGATATTTGTTTTGCGTCTAGTCGTGCCAGCTCAACCAAGTCGGTATAACTGCGTGATTTGTTGAAGGTTGCGGTGCTGACCTTCTTGTTTTCGTATTCTGTACCTCTGTTTAGCTTTTCTATTTTTTGTTCTTGCTCAATCCACCAATCAGCAAGCTCTGGTTTTTCTTTAATGAGCTTAATTAGCGTTCTAGTGCCTTTGAGAAAACACAAATCACAATTACCCGCCAGAGTCTTGCCGCTATGGTTTGGTAGGCCTAAGTCAAATTCATTGTTTTCCCAGAATCGAGCAACATCTTGAACCATGATCTTGTTGTCATACAGTGGCACTAGAGATGTCCACTTGTTATTTCCTGAATCGTTTTGTTTTCTTTGTTTGGCAACCCTTTTTGGTTCGTCATATCTAAGCCCAATCACATTAGCCCACTCTTTATAGCCTTTAGCCCGCATAAATCGATTCATTACTTCAATTTTCATCTTAATCGTGCACAGCCTGGCTACCACATTGGGCAGCATTTTCTTTCTCTTTATCAATGCCTCAAACGGCTCTCCGTTTCTACTGGCTGTTTCATAAGTCACTTCTTTGGTGCGATAAATGGGTCGTTCTTCAAACACTTCTAACTCTAACCAACGAACTCTAATACCCCATCGGGTTGCACACTCGTGAATAAAGTCTAGTGTCTCTGGCATTTCCTTGCCGGTGTTCGCAAAAGTGACATGCACATCATCGGGGAGTGTCCAGTCATAAGACTCTAATATTTTATAGAGCATATAGCCTGATGTTCGGCCACCGCTAAAACTAATTAAAGTCGGGCAATCAAACTTCTCAGGTAAAAATATTTGTTCTTCATTGGGTTCAGACATTCTCTGTCAGTTCCTCTAATCTTGTGTCCACTCCAAACTCTTCCCGGAATCTTAACAGCTTTTTAATCAAGTCGGGATCATAGTTTACTTTTGATAGCTCTCGCATCTCGGCGCTGGTAAAACTGTTCATGGCAGCTTCAGATTTGGGCGCATTGGTAATGGACTTATTGCCTTTCATGTAAGTGACATCGTTCTCACCTTCGCTTTCAACGGGAAGATTAACCAGGGCGGTCAACCAAATGTGGTCATCGCAATGGTTTCGTTGTGCCTCCTCGTCCAACATTGTGTTCTTTTTGTTACATCGCCAACCGCCGTCGCCCTCCATGACCGGCTCACTGAACTTGCAATTTCTACAGTTCACATCATCGGGCAGTCGCTCCAGGTTATATATGGCTTGTTCTTTTGGCGACATAAACTTCTTAATTCGATAGTCCGTGGGTGAGTAAGGAGACTCCGGGGGCTTGGTTGCCGTGATAATTTTACGGGCTTTATCGACCATCTCTTCCAAAACACCCTCTCTGGCGTCCACAATCTCCGTGTAAAGCGATGAATCGTTTTTGTTATACACAACCACCAAGGCTCGTTTCAAGTTAAATGCAGCCATATAACACTGAATTTGTGTGGCGTAGTTGGAAGACCATTGTTCGTAGCTTTCGCTCTGTTGCAGCTCGTTGAACCGATTGTTGTTGGCCGATTTGACTTCCAGGAGCAGAACTTCTTCCGGGTTTTCGGAATCCACGTTCTTAACAACGCCGTCTGTGGAACCGCCCAAGTGCCCAGCCAAGTAGGAACAGCGATATTGTTTGCCGTCCTTGTCCAGAGCCGATACTTTAATCGAGCTTTTCTTTAGCGCGTCCACCACCTGGTCTTCAATGCGATTGCCCAGATCAAACAGACGCAGTATTCTGCCGTCGTTAATCAGAGGAAACGACCACCTAAACATGAGCCATAACTTCCTGGGGTTATCCCCAATGATGCTCATGCCCATGTGCACACGGTGTTTTTGTTCTTGTTGTTCTGCTTTATCAAACTCTTCTACTATGTTCATAGCGTTATTCTCCTTTCTCCTGCATAAATAACTTTGATGTTCTCGTACTTGCCTTCCTTCTTGGTGAGGATGCCGTCGATATGATTAAAGGCACCCTTGTTATTAATCAGCTCAACCGCCTCGCTAACGGTCTTGGGTGGAAACAAATCCATGGTGATGCGCTTCCATCTGGATTTAGCAAACTGGTCGGCTTTGGGGTGTCCAAACATGAGGGGCAAGTGATACTGGTTAAACAGATCCTCACACTCAAACACCACCTTACAATAAAAGTTGCCGCCCTTTGAGGTCATGGGGTGGGCGGACACTCGGCTCACGTTGAAAATGTTTTCCTTTCGGTCCTTCTTCTCGTCCGACAACACATAGCCTTCACCAGCTGATCCGATCTTGGCCAGGCCAGGCGGTTTTCTCTCCGGCTGAAAGTGAAAGGCTTGTGGTTTGGGAAAGGCATCTCCGCATTCCCGGCATTCTTTAAACGATCTGGGGTTCACTGCAAAACAGCTGTCGCATATCTTAACCTTGGCGTGAGCGCTCTCGTCTTCGGGTATGGCTTCATCCAAACAACCGTGGCGTTGCATGTTCTCGCCATAATCCAACATTAAACAATTGTCTTTGCCCGGATACTGTCGCATACCACGACCGCACATTTGAACATACAGGCCAAGACTTTGTGTCGGTCTTAACATCGCCAGGCAGTCGGTTCGGGGCGCATCCCAGCCTTCGGTTAACACGCCTACATTACATAGGGCGTTGATATTGCCTATCTCGAAGTCGTGCAGGATGCGCTCCCTTTCTTTTGTAGGTGTCGTGCCGGTGACAACATCTGCTTTTATGCCTTGATCTTTGAGAAACAGACACATCTTCTCCGCATGGAGGACAGACACACAAAAGAATACGGTTGCGGTTCGGCCTTTTAAATAGGCCTTATCCATCCAATCGTTGAATATCTCCAACATAAGAGGCTCGTCAATGGCCAGTTTTTCCAACTCGCCCTCGCGATAATCGCCCCCTTTAAACTTTAAACGCACACCACTGGCGTCAATAATCGCTTTATTGCCAACGGCAAATGCCGATAAGCGAGAGAGATAGCCGTCTTGAACTAACTGCGGTATGGATACTTGATAGGCTACCTCTCTAAAAAAATGATCTAATTTGTCGCCGTATATATAACCTTGTCCCATACGATAAGGCGTCGCGGTCACTCCCATTATTCTACATGGTTTTTTTTCCTTCATGGCGGTTAATATTTTTCGATAGCGAGTGTTAGGACCAGGCGCTATATGATGCGCCTCGTCAATAATAATATAGTCAACCCCAGGGATCGCACCCAGACGCTTTTCAGACGCTAGGGTATCTCTGGATGCGACCAATATCGGGGCGTCGGTGTCATAGCTTTTTAATGAGGCGGCTAGAACACCGACAGGTGCGTTAGGCCACACCTTTAATAACTTGTCTTTGGCCTGTGAAACCAACTCTTGTCGATGCGCCAGGATTAAGAACCGCTTGTTGTTAGAGCTGAGCTCTTTAATCAGATGTGAAAACACAATGGTTTTCCCGGCAGCAGTGGGTAAAACGAGGAGTGGGTTGTGGTCAATGGGTTTGGCTTGGAAGTAATCCAACAGTGATCCAAGCGCCTCTTCTTGGTAGTATCTTAATTGCATTAGTGCACCGTTTCTTCGTCGTCCGGGCTTTCTTTCTCAATGTTGAGAGCCTCGGCAATTTTACTCATTGATATGTTTAATAAATTATAAGCGCTTTGGCTGTTGGGTGCAGTAGATAATATGACATCAGGATGTATGAAGGCCAGGACTCTGGCAATATTCTCTTCCGAAATACCGCGCTCCTTCCACTCTTCAATTAAATTATAAAGATCATTAATCATGGCTTCCCCGGCTTTGATGCCGTCTTTAACCGCCTGGCTTAACTCATCGTCGTCTTTCATGAATTTCTTTCAACAATTACTTCAGCTGTTTCTTTTGCTGTTTGTTCGGTTAGCGTATTGGCAATTAACATCATGGCCAATTGTTTTATTTGGTATTCATCCAGATCAGAAGCCATAACGTCTTCAAACACTGTAAATACATCGTATGTTCCTTTGGTTTCTTCCATTTTTTTCCCTACCTATTGTCTATAAAGCGTTAATTGAAAAGGCTTTTTGGTAAACGAGAAGCCTTCTAACTCGTGATCGGAGGTGATCTATTACTCGTCCCAATTGCCGATGGCATTACCCGTGGCAGTTGGTAGTTCCTGTGGCGTTGATTCAGCCACTGGTTCTTTTGTTGCTGGCGTCGCCTCAGTCATTCTAGGTCTAAGAAAAGAAACAATCTTATTGGAATCTCCATACTGATCACTTTTCTCAATACCAACCTTAGCCATGAAATTTTCAAACATTAAGTCGCCTATAGCATCTCTGTTAAGAGGCTGTGTGGGATCACCACCTACCGCAACCACCCATTGCTTTAAACGACTGATACCAACCGTGCTCGTACCAGAGATGGTGAAGTTCTCCCAAATCACACGGTTTGCATAGCTTTCACCTTGCACCCGGTATGTGACTTTGAGATATTTGTTTTTAGTTCCAGATTTTGAAGTTTTTTGCTCCCAATTCTCGGCCATTAGTTCATAAGTGCCTTCAGGTATGGGTTCAAAACTTCCGCCAGTATCCTCGACCTCAGTAAGGTCTATATGAAAATCTTCAGACATTTTGTCCTCCTTTATTAATGGTTTCATTCGGATTAACCGTTGTTTTACAGGCTTCCGTAAAGGCTGCCCAGTTAAAATCTATTCGTTCGGGGAGCTGAAGCCTGGATTTAGCATCAAAGGCGGCGGTTCTCTTCGTGAATAAATATCTTTTATCGCTAAAGGTTTTACCCCTCGCCTTCTCGTTAAAGCCTTGTCCAGACTTCACCGTGGTAAAGCGATGATTAGCGAAAAAATTAAAGTCGACCCAGGCACGAATCAAGCTCGATACTTTTTTGTGGGTATTGAGTTCGTATCGATCGTATGGCTCGTGCTCTGGATCAGAAAATGTGCGGATTTGCACATGTGATAGTAGTATGACGTTCATTTTTTTGGCAACAGAAAGTGCTTCGAGGTTGCTCAGTATTCTCGCGAACAGCTCATAGCTCTCCGTGAACCCCTTACCAAACCCCAGTGCCTCGATGGTCTTTATGTTGTGACTTTCCTTAACTTGTTCCTGGCACAACCTCTCGGCAGCATCCGTGGTATCTAGAACAACGGTTTTGTAATCGTGGTCTTCACTGCCTAGGGTTTTGATTTGTTCCATGACATCGTTGTAGGTGTCGCACACCGGGAAGTGGGGAACGTCGATAAATCTCAGGCCGTCTTCCGCACAGATAAAAATAGGGCGCGGTGCGCCTGCACCAAAGGTGCTTTTGCCAATGCCGTCGGTGCCTGTTATGTTCATTCTCACTTGCGTGTACTCGGTTTGATTACTAATCTTATCCATTAGACTCATTTGATCCCTCCTTTTCCACAATTCGTGGAGACTTTGATATTTTAGTGATTGCGCCTTTTTGTAAAAGTTCCGCGTGTTGCGGATAATCAACGCAATAATCTTTGAATGCGGTAAGCCCTAGAGTTTCTTTGCTTTGAAATGGCCAAGCGTTTGCCGGGATTTTGCCTTTAATACTGGCAAGATATTCCTGGTCCCACTCTACGGTTCTTGTGTATGAGATTCCAAATCCGTTGTTGGTTGATGAACCCCCTTTGTTTGCAAGGGTTTCAACGTCAATTCCTAAGTCTGGATGACTTATTATCTCATGTGTAATGGTTTTGATTTGTCGATCAACGTCAGCTTTTAGAGCCAACAATTCTTTGCGCTTTGATCGTAGCACGATAATATCTTTCATTTATTTTTCTCCAAAGTTTTGATTCTTCTCCCAAAGAACAAAACTAACTTTTACTTAACTACGGCACTAAGAATAATCTCTTGCAATTTATAAGTCAAGGAATTATTATTCTGTTTTTCAATAATAAATTTTATA
>TARA_R100001594_G_scaffold31368_3_pt1 | contig 12407 bp, 10 predicted proteins | sample TARA_R100001594 | Tara Oceans TARA_R100001594 (sample SAMEA2622752) | marine metagenome | biome: marine biome (ENVO:00000447); feature: marine epipelagic mixed layer (ENVO:xxxxxxxxx); material: "saline water (ENVO:00002010), including plankton (ENVO:xxxxxxxx)" | depth 150 m | reverse complement strand
ACTGCGGCAACTCTAGCGGCAGTTTCACAAGTAGGTCTTATTGTTGGTGGTACAATGATGAGTGTCAATGCACAAAGACAAGCGGCGGCTTATCAACAAATGCAATATGCGGCTCAACAAAAAGCATATAAAGATCAAGCTGATGCGGCAGAACTTCAAACACTTATGGATGAGAATGATAGAAAAAGAAAATACTTAGCACAACTATCTCAGAATAGAGCATTACTATCTATCTCAGGTACTACAGTAGATTCAGCATCAAATAGAGCATTCTTCGCCGCAGGTAAAGAAGTAGTTAAAAGAGATTTACAAAAAATTAAATTAATGGGTACAGAAAAAAGATTAGCGGCTTTATATGGAAAACAACAAGCTGGATTAGCAAGTTCAGCGGCTGGTTCATCTGCTAAAGCTGGTATCTATGCAACAGCAGGAAGAGGATTAATGTCTTCGTATGGTTCAGTAAAAGAATTAAAACCTAAATGGTTTGAGGTATAATAGATGGCTAAATTAAAACAAGAAACAGATCAAATAAGATATTCAGAACAAATCGGTGTTAATCGAGGAGGAGGATTTGCAGTAGCGGCTCAATCATCTATGAATCAAGCTAATGCTTGGAATCAACTTGTTGGAGATTTTGCACAATTTACTTTAAAAGAAACACAAGACTGGGGAAAAAAACTAGGAGAGAAAACTGCAAAAGAATATGAGATAGGTACTAAAGAAGTAACATACCACGATCCTAAACAACCTAATATTACATTAACACAACAAATACCAAGTAAAATACAAATACCCAAGTCTATTAATACAGCTAGTTCAATAGAAGCGTTTGAAAAACATATCTATAATAAATATAAAAATGAAGTTCAGGCATCAATTAATGAGATTCTAAATGATGAAAGAGCATTAGCAGAAGAAAATAAAGCACCACCACAAGACTATGAAGCAATCATTAATGCAAGATTAGAACCTTTATTAAATAATTTAGAACCAACATTTAAACAAGTTATAGAAACATATTCGAAAGACGCTGTATCAGCAAATACAAGAATGGTGGCTAATAGTTATAATCGTCATCAAGAGATGATTAAAAGTGTAGAATATACTTCGAATCTTGAACGAGCAAAAAATGAATTAGATAAAGCACTTATTTATGGAGATTCGACTATGATAAATAAAGCAGAATTTGAGATTAAAGATGTTATTAAAACAGCACAAGCTAATAATAATTATCAAGCATTAGGAAATGGTAAACAATTATTAGAAGATATTTCAACAAAAAAGAAAGTATTTGCATTATTTAACGGAATACATATTCAAGACTTTGATAATGCTACTCCTTTACAATTAACAAATGCTATTGAAAATTATAAAAAAGTTGCAAGTCTATTAGCATATCAAGGACCAAAAGAAATTAATTTAACCCTTGCAGATGGTACAATGAAAAAAATTACTATGAAGCAAGTTAATAATATTAAAGGTAATAATTTAAAAGTATTCGAAGATATAGGAACAGCATTATATAAACAAGCTAATGTAATGAATAGCATATTAGGAAGTAAAGTAGATACTGCGGCACACTTCCAAGCATTCGATTATAATCTAAATAATGAGGGCAAAAATGCGATATTACCTGTAGGAGTAACTAGAGTTAAATGGGCAAAAGATATTTATTCTCCTCAAAATCTTTCAGTACATATAGCTAAATATAATTCATTATTAGATATATCTGAACATATTACTACACCTGATGCACGATTTATCAAATGGGTTTTAACAGAACAACAAGTACTACCACCAAGTAAGTTACAAGAAATAACTACTGCATATACTTCAATGAACCAAGAGGCGATCCAACACTTACGAGAAGAATCTTTAATAACTTTTATGATGGATTTTAATCATACTTTTTCCAAAGAAGTTAATGGAATGAATAAAGATTCAGCAGTAAGTTTAGATATAATGAGTACAGTAGGAATACCTAAAAATATTCAAAATAGAATGTTTGCTATTGAATCAAAATTAAGATTGGACCCTGATGATATAGCAGGTGCAATAGAAAGTACTAAATCATTTTATGATAAATTTGCTGATGGGGGTGCTTTTAGTACTTATGCTCAAGCATTGGCATTTGGATCAGGTAATAAAATTACCAGTCCATCAGAAGTCAATAAATATATTAGTAAAAAAATCGTAGATTTATTAGATCAAAAACTTTTCGGAGAACCAACTATACCGCAATCTTTAGCATTATCAGTTAAAAATGAAGTAAAAGAATATATAATGAATGGAGCAGTCATAACAGACTTAGCTGATTTAGATGGTCCAATTAAATCATCTATGCAAAAAGTTTTAAATGGAGAAACAGGATATGGATGGAGTAATTATACATATAGTCCATTTGTTAATTTTAAATATGATAAAGGAGATTATGTAAAGAAAAGACATTGGGTAAATCAACCATTAGAAAGATACGAATTACCAGAAACTAAAATTGAGAAAATAAATATCTTAGGAGTAGAGCAAGAACTAGAGGGGCATACAGTACAAGAAATGAATATAAACTGGATGTTACCACATATACAAAAATTAGTAAAATCATCTGCACAATATGACACTTTAAAACCTTTCTTAAAAAATTTTAAGACAGACTTTGGAACTAAAATACAAGTAATGAGTACAGGAATTGGTATGAATCAATTTCCAAAATATAATTTAGTTGCAGTAAATGAAGATGGACAAATGAACTATCTTACAGATCAGGGTGGATTGCCTATTTTATTTGATCCTTATCCTTTATATTTAGAAGAAAGTAAAAAAATAAATATTCAAGATACTGAGTTACATACAAGTTTAGACGACTATAGATTACAAAGAAAAAAAAATTTAAAAAATTATAAACCATACTCAATGGCTCAAATGTTTATGGACTTAGACTAATGGCTGATCCACATAATGAAAATAAACAAATCTTTAATCCTGATGCAAAAGAAACTGATCTAACAGTTTTTAAAAATATAGAATCAGCTTATTCTCCTCTTCCACCTAATTATGGAAAATCAAATATCAAATATGATATGGGATTTGTATCTGATTCTATTGATGAATGGAACTTATACTGGATGGGGCAACTATGGAATCACCGTGATGGAACTTGGCAAGATAAAGGGGTTGATCCAAACTATGATCCATTTGCAAAAGACAATTTAGAGGGATATGAACAATATGCTAATAAGTTTACTGATGTAATTAATAAAGAACATCACGACTTCTTAAAAGAAAATATAGATAAGAATTTAGATCGAAGAACAAGATTAGAAGCAAGTGAGAGAGGTATATTACCAGCATTAGTAGCTGGAGTATTTGATCCTGTTAATTGGATTCCTATTCCATTTGCGGCAGGTATAGGATTTGGTTCAAGATTTTTAAAAGGTGGTTTAATTGCCTCAGGATTAGTAGGTGCTACAGAACCTATTAGAAGAACATTAGATCGGACATCTACAAATGAAGAAACATTTGCATATATAGCTGGATCATTTTTTCTTGGAGGTATTTTAAGTGGAACATTTGGTAGAAGAATTGCACAAGAAACAATTAGAAGTAAAGGTGGAATAAATGGATTAGCAAAAACTTATTTCAAAGCACATCATAAAACTGAGGGGAAACCTGATTTTGAAGTAGATGGTTTTGATTGGAAGATAGGAGAAGATGCTTACAATGCAGTAGTAGTTAATGGTAATACTAATAGATTTGTAGGAAAAAAATATCAACCAGTATGGATGGATGTTATTAAACCATCAACAGTTAAAGTAGTAACAGAATCAGACATTATTAATATCGATAAACAAATTACAGATATACAAGACAAGATAGTTAAAGGTGGATTTAAAATTAAACCTGAAGCAAAAACAAAACTACAAAATAAAATTGCAGAATTAGAACAAAAGAAAGCAGAACTTAAACCTAAAATTGGAGCAGAAGTTTTAACTAAATATAAAATGTATTTAGATGAGGGGCATTTAAGAAATTTATATGAACAAGCTAAAATTCATCCTGAAGTTTTTGGAGCAAGTCCAATGAAAAAAGATATATTCAAATCGGCTGATGATTTTATAACATTTATGATGAAAAAAGAAGTATATAAAAAAATAGGTTACTTTAAAAAACGAGTAGATGAAACACCAGTAGATGCTGAGAATAGACTAAATGCTATGGTGTATGATGACTTATTAAAAACAGCAAAAATCGACCAAAGTACAGATACTAATAAATATTTAGAATGGGTAGAAGCGTGGGCTAATTATGGTGCGGCGGCAAAACTTTCAAGACAACTTAAGGACCCTTGGTTTGTGAGAAGAATGCACGAAATTTCAGGAGATTATGGAACTGCAACATATGGTAATAAATATGATGTAGCAACTATGCCATCAGCATATATGGAATCAAGTACAAAATGGTTTAGTCTATATAGAAATACTATTCACGGAATCAAAGATGATTTTAATGAATACAGATCAGGTAATGCAAATTCTGATAGAGTATTAGATATGAACCTTTCTAAAGGAATTATCCAAACACAAGATGCTATGGATTATGCAATTACAAAAATGAATGGCAGAAATGATAATGTTAATCCAGTTAAAATGACTTGGAATGAATATAGTAGTAAAACATTTCACGCAGTAGTAGATGAAAAAGTTTATGGAGATTCAGCATTACCTCCAATGATAAGAAAATCAGCAGATAGAGTTAGAAAAATGATGAAGACAATGGGAGATGATGCAGAAGAATTAAAAATGTTTACATCTCAAGGTGCATATAAACAATTAATGGAAAAAAGATTAGGTCGTATAGAAGAATTAGAAGCATTACTTGGAAAAACATCAGATGATATTGGAATTGCTATTAACAACTTTAATAAGTTAGAAAAATTTGTAGCAAGAATTAGAAAAACTAATCCAGACAAAACAATAGAAAATCAATATTTTAAAAAAGGTAAAGATTTTGATCTCGATAGAGGAACAGCACGATATATTAACAAACATTATAAAGAATTACCTGAAGAGTTAGATAGATTTTTAATGGAACAAAATGTTAAGGATTTAGAAACAGGAGAAATTCTAACTGCTGGAGTAGAAATTAGAGGAGGACATATCGGACAATTAAGAAGATTGTCGGAAGAACAAACATTTCCAGAATTCGTTACAGATACAAAGGCATTAAACAAATGGCAAATAGCACGATATAAAAAGATGCTAGATAAAGAAAATAATAGATATAAAGAAATTAAAAAAGAATTAGAAGATTATAATTTAGATAGTATCTCTCCACCCAACGAAACTAAAAATACATATTTAACTAGAATGTGGAGATTAGAAAAGATTGAACAAAATCCTGAAAAATTAAAAGCTATATTACATAAACATTTTACAGCTCATCCTCTTAGATTAAGAAAAAATAAAAAGAATGCCTTAACAGGAGAACGACAAATTGAATATATATCAACTGATCCTGATAAAGTACAAGCAAGAGTAGATGATGCATTTGAAACAATAACAGAACAAGCAAGATTAATGGATGCCGAGGGTTTTGCAGGTTTCCATAGAGGAAGAGCAGGAGCAAAACCTTTAATGACAAGAAAAATAGATATTCCTAATCGAGAGGTAATGGAGTTTATTGAAACAGATGTAGAGTATGTGTTGCGTCAATATTATTTAAGAATGGGTCCATCTATAGAACTAGCAAGAAATTTTGGAGATAAAAATTTAGAAAGTTTTATGCATCAAGCTGAAATGAGATTAGTCCGTAAACATTTAAAAAAAGAAGCAGATAATAATATGGTTGATAGAATGCTTAATTACTTTGAAGATGAAAAAGATAAGTTACTAGGACATCTTAATTTAGAGGATCCATCAACTTTATCAAAAAGATCAGCATCTCTTTTACGAGATTGGGCAAGTACAGCATTTATGGGTAAAGTTATATTTTCTGCACAAGTAGATATGGCAAGACCAATAGCAGTTAATGGATTTAAAGAAACTTTTAAACACGGAAGATTACCTAAATTTTTAAGAAATATGGGAGCATATAAAGATGCTATTGCTGAATTAAAAGAACTATCTCCTGCGGCTGAAATTGTAATGGGTTCGGCTCGTAAAAGAGTAATGGAAGATGGAGGACAAATTGGTTTAGGTCGAACATCATTAGGAAGAATTTTTGATAAATATGTTGCACAACCATTACATAAAATACAAGGACCATTTTATATAGCAAACTTATTAGCACCTTGGACAGTATTATGGAAAGATTTTCAAGGCATTCTTTCTGCACATAGATTAATACAAGATTCAATAAAAGTATCTAAAGGCACAGCAACTCAATTTGAATTAACAAGATTAGCAAGTTATGGAATAGATATTAAAACAGCTAAACTAATATCAAGAATGCCTTATGAACTAATAGATGGAAATTTATATGTATCTAATTCTAGTAAATGGCAAAATTATAATGGAGGATTACAAGCGATACATAAATTTAGACAAGCAATATATGGAGATGTAAATCGTACAATTATAACACCAACTCCAACAGATCAATTTAATTTAATGCACGGAGTTTTTAGAGTTAATAACGATCAAATAGCTAAACAATTCGATGAGGGATTAATAGGACCTGATAGACATATTTGGAAATTACTTGGTTTTCAAAAAACAGAAAGAGGAGGAAAATTTAGTAACTCGTGGGGAGGTTTACCATTCCAATTCTTTTCTTGGGCAGTAGCGGCAAATAGAAAATTAGTTATATCAGGATTACAAGGAAGAGAATTAAATGCTATGGCAGGGATAGTAGCTATGATTTCATTTGGAATGATGGGAGATTATTTTAAAAACCCTAGGTACTGGGTACAAAAATCTATGGAAGAAAAAATAATTAGAGGAGTAGAATTATCAGGAATACTTGGTATATTTACAGATGTTAATTTTATGTTAGAAACTATATCAGGTGGTATGTTTGATACTCCTATAGGAATTAGACCAATGACAGGACAAAATTTAAGATTTGGTGATCCTGATGTAGCAGATGCATTAGGAGAATTTTCAGGAGCAGGACCATCTATACCATTAGATTTATTATATGCTTTTATGACGAATCAAGATTATGATGAAAAATCAGCAACAATGAGAAGAATAATTCCCTTGAATACTTTATGGTTCTGGGATAGAACATTTAAAAACCTATGGGATTGGGGCGAAGAAAAATTAAGATATTAAAATGACAATAGCTAGTAGTAAAAATACACCTAGAGCATCTTATACAGCATCAGCTAGTCAAACTAGCTTTGCTATACCTTTTGAATTTTTTAGTACAAATGATGTAAAGGTTTATAATGGAACAACTTTATTAACTTACAATGCATCTCCAAGTAGTGCATCACAATATTCTATAACTGGAACTGCGGCATCATCCGATGATGCTTATGAATTTGGTTCAGGTGGATCAATAACATTAGGTGGAAGTGGAGCAAGTGCTAATGATATAATTACTATTATAAGAGATATAACATTAGAAAGAACTTCAGACTTTCCTCCAACTGGATCATTTGATATTGCCACATTAAATACACAATTAGATCAAATCAATGCTCAACTTGCAGATAGAAAACAACAAAGTGATCGTTCAATAAAATTAGCAGATACTGATTCAGTATCAGCAACATTAACATTACCTCCTAAAGCAACTAGAGCATCTAAAGTATTAGAATTTGATTCTGATGGAGATGTAGCAACAACTCTTTCAACTGCTAATTTATCAACACTTTCAGGACTTACATCTGAAATAGCAACAGTAGCTGGAATATCTAGTGAAATTACAACAGTATCAACAAATAATTCTAACATTTCAACTTGTGCGACTAATATTACTGCAATTAATAATGCAGGTACACACGCCACAAATGCGGCTAACTCAGCAACAGCGGCGGCAACATCTGAAACTAATGCGGCATCTTCTGAATCAGCGGCGGCGGCTAGTGCTTCTAGTGCGGCGGCATCAGCAGGTGGTGGTACAGTTAAAGTAACTTCTGCTGATACTTCACCACACGATTTAAACACAAAATTATTAGTATCAGGGAACTTATCCAAAACTGTTAATAATGCTGGTGGTAATGAAACATTAACATTATCAACTATCGGCGGAGCAGAAGTTTATGGATTTACAGTAAATGGTACAAATAATTTAATAGTAACAACAACAAATAGTGGAGCAGATAGTATATCAAATGCAGATTATGCGTCATTTGATGATAAGCTATTTGCTTCTGTAGGATTTACATGGTCTTTAAATGCCAATGGAAACCTTATAGCAACGGTATAAAAAAGATGAATTTTAATAGTTTACATGAATTTAAAATAATGATATTTAAAATACTATGGCAACGATAGATTTAGGAAAATTAGCTTTTACATTTAGAGGTACTTATGCAGGAGGTACTGATTATACTCCTAGAGATGTAGTAACTTATACTGATGGGGGTGTATTAGGTACTTATATTTGTACTGCCAATTCAACAGGTAATGCTCCATCATCTGGTGGAACTGCACATGCTTCTTGGACATATATGTCAAAAAGTGCAAGTGGAATTTATGATGGTTCTTTATCATTAGGTTCTGCTGGTGATGCCTTGAAAGTGAATGGAGCAGGAAACGCATTAGAATTTGGCACGATTGAGGGTTCTGTTATTTCAACAGTCGGAACTACTTTTGCAAACTGGAATGATATAACTTCTAACTTAACAACTAATTTACCAAGCACACAAAATAAATTTTTAGCTGGACCAATAACTGTTACATCTCCCGCTGTATGGACAGTAACGGGAACTGGAACTTTAACAATTATATAATTATGACAACTTTAATAGTAGATAAAATTTCTCCAAAAACTGGTACAGGATTACAAATAGGAGATAGTGGAGATACTATCACAGTACCATCTGGAGTAACTTTTGAGAATTTAGGAACAGCAACTGGATTTGGAACTGCTGGAATTATTGGAGTAAAAACAACTTTATTAACGACTTCTGGTGCAATATCTGGTTCTAATTGGCAAGAATGGACTGGGTTAAGAAATGAATATACTGCATCTAGTACATCAAATAGATTATTACATCTTTGTCAAACATCAGTAGCAGTTGATTCAACTTCTTGTGTTTTTAAATTTTATAATAATACTACTTCAGCAAATACTGATAATGCAGTTGCTCCAAACGATAGTAGTAGAGTAGGCGCAACAGCAAGATCCCATGTTGGAGGAACTTCTTGGGGTTATACAACAATGTTTAGTGCATGGAGTACACCACCTAATACAACTGCAAACCAATATACTGTAATGGGATGGGAACATAACGCGGGATCAATAAGATATAACAGTAACCATGATAACGGAGATAGTTTTACTTGTGATAGAATGAGAGCAATTTCTCAATATACAATAATAGAATTTGCAAGTGGAGTATTATAATGGCTAGTGAAATAAAAGTAGATAAAATAACACCATATACTGGAACATCTCTTACATTGGGAGAGAGTGGACAAAAATATCAAATACCATCTGGTGCAACAATAGCCAATAGTGGTACTGTTTCTGGTATAGGTGGAGCTAATATAGTTAAAGTATCAAGTGTTAGAATGACTGGTAGAGTAGCTTTTTCTGCCTCTGGAACTTCTTGGACAGAGATGACTGGATTACAATTAACTCATACAGCGGCAAGTACATCTAATAGATTATTATTTATATGTACTTTTACTGGAACAGAGGATGGAACTTCTTGGCATTGTAAATTTTATAATAACACAACATCAGCTAATCCTACGGGTGCAGTACATCCAGGAGAGGGTAGCCGACCAGGTTGCACATCTAAACACAATCAAAATAATGGTTCTTGGGGAACAACTATCCCAATGATTACTTGGGTTACACCACCAAATACATCTGCAAATCAATATACAGTTATGGCGGCTAGTCATAGTGGAACTGGTTATGCAAATAGTAATCAAAATAATTCTGATAGTGGTAATGCTGATAGTGTAAGAACTATTTGTCAATTTACAATCATTGAAGTAGATAGTGGAGGAGTGGCATAATATGAGTGAATTAAAAATAGATAAAGCAAGACCAATAAATCCAACTGGAACAATTCAATTATGTGAAAGTGGAGATACTATTACTATTCCTGCTGGTGCGACTTTTGCAAATTCTGGAACAACAACGGGTTTAGTGCCTGGTGATGTAGTTAAAATATCCAATGTTAAATATGAGGGTAGAGATAGTCATGGCTCAACTCATACTTGGTATGCTCTAACTGGTTTAAATTTATCACACCAAGCCGCTAGTACAAATAATAAACTTTTATTTTTGGCTCAAAATGTTGGAACTTTAAATCCAGGAGGTTCTTCTTTTTCATATAGATTTTATGACAGAACTAATAGTGATGACATGAAAGGTTCTGCTAATGCTCAAACAGATGGGAGCAGACCACTAGGAAATGCTAAATCATATTGTGATAGTACATCTTGGGCTACTTGTTCATCAATGATGGCTTGGGTAACTCCAGCTAATACTGGAATAATTCAGTATGGTATTGATGTTATGCACCAACACGCTGATTTTAGAACAAATGGAAATTATGATAATAGCGATAGTGGAACAGTTGACAGATCAAGAGGTTTATCAACATTTACAATTATTGAATTTGATAGTGGAGTAATAAAATAGGAGAATAATATGGCAGAAAAAGTAGATAGTTATTTAACATTAAAAGCAATACAGTTGCTTAATCCAAAAGCGGCAGTATCTGTTATTGATGATCCTGATAATAAAGGAGATGATGGAGAATGGGAAGAAACTATTGCTTGGTCTGGACATTATTATCCTAATGGAGAGGGTACTCCAATAGAAGTACAACCTAAATTTTCTCTTGAAGAAATACGGGCTAAATATCCAGAGGCACAAATTATTATTAATAATGAACAAGTTGGCAGAACAAGAGAAACTGCTTATGGAAGATTACAAGATCAATTAGATAAAATATACCACGATATTGATGCTGGTAAATTAGATAAAACTGGAGAATGGTTTAAATCTATTAAAGCTGTCAAAGACGCAAATCCATTTGAATAATTTTATTTTGTGTTATTTCCTTTAACACCGCAAACAAATAGATTTATTACAACTCAATATAGCCGCACAAAATTTCTTACCGAACAAGGTATAGAAAAAATAATTAAAGGATTAGATAAAGATAAATGGATTGATGTTGGCGGTTATCAATCAAAAGAAGTTGGAATATCAGAGGAAGTAAAATCGGCTGATAGGATATGCCAAGCACAGTTCCTTAAAAATGATGTTCTTCCTTTATTTGAAATTAGCCAAGCTTTAAGACAAGCTAATGATGAATATTGGAAATTAGAATTAAACCATATTAATTTAATAACCGACAATATAAGCGTTGTTAAATATAATACTGGAGGATTATTGAATTGGCACATGGATATATGTGCAACTTTATCAACTAGAAAAATTAGTTTTACTATACAGCTTTCTGATCCAAAAGATTATGAGGGTGGAGATTTACAATTTTTTGAGGGAGATAAAACAAAGATTAATCCAGCATTAAGGGAAAAAGGTTTATTAATTGTTTTTCCGTCTTACAGTTGGCATAGGGTTTTACCTATAACAAAAGGAACAAGGTATGCTCTAGTAGGATGGGTTCATGGACCAACCTTTAAATGATTAAAGTTATAGATAATTTTTTACCTAAACCAATTTTTAACAAACTGTTAAAATGTGTTGAAGATGAATTTTTTAACTGGGAATGGCAAAATGACTCTATGGTTAATCCTACAACTGGAATAGGGGATGGAAAATTTAAATTTGGTATGACTTTATTTGTTCATCCAAACTTAAAAAGTTCTGGCAGAAGAAGCCACGAATTATTACCATTGTTTTCTTTATTAAAAGATTATCAAGATGAAATAATACCATCTAAAACTTTAGTAAAATTAAAGTTAAATTTATATCCTAATGAGGGTAAGCAAGTAAAACACGGGAGACATAGCGATATAACTAATAATGGAGAATTAGATAAGAGCATTATTACTTCTGTTTTTAATTTTCATACTTGTAATGGATATACAGTAATAGAAAAAGAAGATGGAACTGAACAAAAAGTTCCGTCTGTTGCAAATCAGATTGTTATATTTGATAATACTTGGCATTATGGGGTTACTCAATCTGATATTCCTAGAAGAATTTTATTAAATATGAATGTGGCTATAAAATCCCCATAAATTAAATCAATAAATCTATTGGTTTCTATCTCTTCTTAGTGTATTCATACTTGTATGAAGAAC
>TARA_R100001594_G_scaffold150532_1_pt1 | contig 12428 bp, 20 predicted proteins | sample TARA_R100001594 | Tara Oceans TARA_R100001594 (sample SAMEA2622752) | marine metagenome | biome: marine biome (ENVO:00000447); feature: marine epipelagic mixed layer (ENVO:xxxxxxxxx); material: "saline water (ENVO:00002010), including plankton (ENVO:xxxxxxxx)" | depth 150 m | reverse complement strand
GCTCCAAAGGAACTAGCCAATCCAACAAATACACTTGCTATAAAAGTCGGGTCTATTTTTTGTTGAGGTATACCAAGTTTACTTAAATCTAGATACGATAATGACAACATTAATGTCGCCCAAGTTAACAAAAATAATCTGACTCCTAAACCAACAAGTTCAAATTGTTCTTCTCTATCTGGAACAGCATCTGTAATCTTTTTAAATAAACTTTTTTTATCATCCTCCTTTTTTTCTTGTAAAGTTTCAATATTTTTCTTCTCTGTCATTTGTAATATTTAATTGCTATTGATTAGTATAAGATTATGACACTTAATAGATACAAAAAGATAACTGTTAATATGTGCTACGAAGTACATGGAAAAAGAAAATGCATCACACTAAATAAGAATGATGCATTTAATTTACGTAATTATATTAATAAAGAAAAAGGAGCAGTTTGGTGGTTTGCTGCTATTTAATTATTATTTACTTGAAGAAAATAAACCTTTTTTTATAAACTCTACAGCTTTATCATCAATAGTATTATCTGTAGATTCAACCAATTTTGTTAGTAAATCTACAATTAATTGTTTGACCTGAGGGGTATTTAAAAATCTGAATAAGATTGGACGAATAAGAGCAACCATTTTAAGTAAGGAATTTATATCTATATTCTATGTTGTTTTCTTGTAAAAGAAGAAAGATTTGTATTCTTCTGAAATTTTCCAATCAGGATCTTCATTTTTCTTAAACCATTTTTTCCAAACACGGAATTGTTTGTCAGAGCTAGCTGCTTCACAACGTATAGCCATTCCATCCCCCGCTGGTAATTCAGCTAACCATTTACGCATAATATTAATACATATCCAATGAGCATGTTGGTTTCTTTTCTTTGGTTTATTTGTACTTAATTTATAAACTCTTAATCGTTTAGATCTTCTACACATCCAATCATTTATTTGACGATTACTTTTACTTATTGCCCAACCTACTAACCAAATTTTTCCTGTTGATATTTTCATATATGGATGGATATTCATTTTAAAAATGTATCCATCATCTAAAATTAATTTGATTGTCTTAGATTTTCTTTTTATCCTATACGTCATATATGCGACATTGCTGCTCATATGGTACTTCCTCACAGCGTTCTTTAAACTTTTCAGTCCAAGTTTTTTCTTTTAAAAGATTATTTATAAGAATGTCATCATAAACAGTGTCATCAAATCCAAGGTAAGGATAATTAGGAACACGTTTTATAGTCATTGTTTTTAAGGTTTAGTGGTTAAAGGAACAAGAATATCTGGGAATTTTTCATAATCCTGACGTTCTCTGCTCCATGCTGTTTGCCACTCTTTTAACGAGTGTTCATGTTCTTCAGTACCTGTGTAATTAGGTGTTGTATCACAAATGAAGTCATCTTCTGTAGTTATATTTTCAAATAGTAAACGATCATAATCTTCAGTAAGTAATACAGGAAATGGATCTGCCATTTCTATTACTACACCTACAGCATAATCAAAAGGTGTATTGAGAGTACTAGAAACACAGATTAAATATTCACCAATAGCTAAAGGATAATATCTAGGATCACCTTTATCCAACCTTCTAGAATCATATTGAAACTGGTTATATAAATGAGAACCAGCCGCCATAATGCTACCTACATATGGATTTAATATTTCACCATCTCTTGTAACAGATATACTGTCATCTTGAAATACTCCTCTACCTACAATAGGATTTTTATTTATATCATATGCGGATACATTGAAATACTTTTCATAGCCTCCTCCTTTAGCAATAATTATCCATGCTGTTGTTTCAATTTTAAATTTAAACCAATGGTTAATTGTTCCTCCACCATATCCTCCACTTATTGGTTGATTTGTTCCTCCTAAAGTTCCTGTTAAATAACGAATAGAAGTTTCGTCAAATGTTCCGACTGGTAATGGATTACTAGCAGTTCTCTGTCTTTGAGTAACTTGGTTTCTAGCCATTATATTTTTAAAATATCTTATCCTTCATCATAATCCGGGGCATCCTTTACGTGTAATGGATGAGCAATAGTTGCTTTATAAGATTCTGTTATTATTTCTTGTTCTCTATTTACAGTTCTTGCTTTACAAATACGCATAAGTTTTTCTGCATTGAACTCAGTATCAAAAGGATGAAGATTTTTAGGAGGAAAACCACAGTTCCAACTAGATACCATATGCAAGGGATTACCACACCATGGATTACCACACATCCTAGTTACCACCATTGATCCTACATCTCCCCAAGCACATTGATAAATAGCTTTATGTGCAGTTACATTTTCTGATTTCTGTTTACTATAAAAAGTTCTATAAGAAGGAAAACATACTCTATGAGGAGCTTTCACCCCTGGAAGATCTATAGGCCAACATTCATCTGGATCTTTAACTTTTATTCGCTGCCAAAGTCTATAGTATTTATTTTTAAAATCATTACCTAAATAATTTAAATCAAATCCACATATATTAGATTTAATTTTCATTGCACAGTGATAACACCAATGACCTTTTATGTCACGAATAGTATGACCGTGAACACAAGGAAATCCCCGATAGTATCCTTTCTCTTCTAACTCATCGTCTGTAAGTCGATCTATATTATTTATATAGCGGAAGTTAACCCTTTCTAAAGCATTAATAATATTTGCCATATCAGAGCACCAACCTAGATCTTAATATTGAAGTTCTATAAGTAGGTATTAAATCTAAACGATTATCTTTAATATTATCTACAGTAACTGCATGCTCTACACTATGCTCATCTGGACATTGTCCTGTACGTAAATAATAAACAATTCTATGTACCATATATACTTCATTATCTATACAAACCATATAAAAACCTGTTGATTTATTCAGTCGTCCAGCGGGATCTCCGGGCTCATAGGAAGCCTTCTTAATTTTCCATACCAAACCATTTGGACAGTCATCAGACAGCTTAAACAACTGTTTTAAGTGCCAAAGAGGAGGCATTGGTTTATATATACGTGACATAAAACTGAGAATGAAACTAAATTCTTTTTGATATTAGCTTAAATAACAGTATGTCAATAGTGTATGTTGCTATTCTTAGTATTTTACTTAAGACTCATAAGACTACGAATAGAATGTACACTAATTTAAAAGTGTTATTTATTGTATAACAAAGAGAAAATAATTTCATTCTTAGTTTTTATACAGTTTTTAGACAAAAAAAATCCTGTTGATAAGATTCAAAATCAACAGGAAATTGTTTACCCACTTAACGAGGCTCATGCATACCCCGTTACTTAGATGATACCACTCTTCCATAATCATCTTCAAGTCTTTGTATATCATCTTCAGATAGTTTTTCTCCAAATTGAATTTCTACAAATATTAATCCACCTGAACCGCCCTTTGCCCTATGGATAGTATTAATAGGAACTTTTATACAATTACCTATTCTTGCTATTGACCATATACCTGAAATAAAAAATTCTCCCTTTCCAGATACTGTATTCCAAACTTCACTTCTATGCTTATGAGATTGAAGACTTAACTGGTGTCCTTCTTTAATACTGATAATTTTTAGCTTATAGCCCGGACCTTCATAAAGATCTTTATACCAACCCCATGGTTTAAATTCTATTTTCATTTGGATAATGTCCTCTTAACTCTTTTTTTCTTTTTAGGTTTTGGTTTAGGTGTAGTTGAGTGATCTACATTATTCAAAGCATCTTGGAAGATTCCTGAGAATTGAGCAGCTATATTTTGCCATTCAAAACGTGGGTCACTTACTCTTTCATAGCAAAGTTCTGCTGTTGCCTTAAGCTTGTCTCTATTTTCATACAAGTCAACAAGGATCTCCGTAAGGTGATTAGTTGAAGGGCAAGGCATTTCCCTAGAATAATTGGTGTCAACATCTATGTGATCGCAACGAATTAAGCGGCCATATCCTTCAAAGATTTCTTTACAGGATGTATGACTAGGAACTACTTGAGCTACTCGACAGGCTGCATGCTCAAAGTTTACAAGACCCCAGCCTTCTCCTTTACATGTGTTTATCCCTACATCTGCGCAGTTATATATAGTGTTTAACGTATCAACTTCAACATTTGGAGGACCATCAGTATCTGATGTAAGAATAATTCTTCCATTAGGATCTAACCCATTCTTTTTCATCTCTCGATCAAAAACATGCATTAAATCCCAACCTTGATCCTTCTTACCCATATGCATATATAACTGAGTATCTGGTCTATCCTTTGCAAACTTAGCGAATGCAGCAATACTTATATCTTGTCTCTTACGAAATTGATTCCTATTACCGTTAAAGACAATAAAGATATCTTCTTTTAAACCTAGTTTTTTTCTAGCTTCCTTCTTGTCCATGGGATAGAACTGACCTGGAGTTACACCATGTGGTACAACTGCAACTGGTTTCTTAATACCACCTTTTATAAATTCTCTTGCACCAAATTCTGTATAAGAAACTATTGAATCCCAATCATTAGCAGTATCACTAAGACAACCTGTCCAGTTATAAGAATCCATAGGAGAATATCCTACAAATTTAAATTTTTTCTCCTTATGTAAATCTTGTATACGTCTATATTGCTCATTAGCAATCCACATATCATTAATAGTAAAAATAATATCAGGTGCTTCTGCTGTAGTTATTTCTCTAATACGATCTTCTCCAAATGGAGCCGTTTGAAATCTATTTGATGAAGGATACATTTTGTATTCTTTCTGCAATGGATGAGGATCACCCCACCAGTTATGACCAAGAACTACTACTTCAAAATCATCTTTTATATATTTAAGTACGTTTTCTGTTACTCTTGCAAATCCAGTCATAGCTACTATGTCTCCTGACCATAGCAACTTAGGTTTTTTACTCATTTATATTTAGTAATCTTTTTTAACTATACACAATTTAGTTAATTTTTTCAGGTTCTTTTTCTAACATATTTCCGTACTGTTCTCTCCATTCTTCTTTATTCAAACCTACTTCTACAATGGAGGGGTATTTTTCATACTTAGGATCACCAGTTCTACAAGCAATATTTATTACTCTCATACCTCTTCTATCTTTCATTTTATAAATATTTAAAGCTAATTGATGAACACAAACATCCATTAGTAATGTTTCAAATCTACTTCTCCCTAAAATATTACTATTTGATGCTCTAGAAAATTCACAATAACTAGCATATAGCCATTTATCGTGAGCCATATAAATATGTGATGAACCAGAAGGAGCACTCTTAGCTAATCCTACTGGAGCAGAGGCTCCTATATCAAATACTAAACAGTGTTCCATCCAATCCATAATTTGATTAGATTTAAGAATCTGTTCTCTATGATGTTTTGCAAAGAAATTAACTTTTTTATTGGTTTCCATTAGATATTCACGCATTTCTGACTCAGACATATCTAATACCCAGTTAACCAATCCTGGTAGTAAAGATGCGAAATCTCCAAGAGGATTACCTCTATCGTCCATATCTATTAAGGTACGTTGTTCAGATGAAGTACCAGTGAAAGGTCGATCAAAAGGAATAGTAAGACGCCTACGTGCAAGCCCAGATGTAGGATCTGTTGTTTGAATGGGTTCATTTGCAGTTATCATTACCAACCCATTAAATTTAAATGGCTTTAATGCACCAGATTGAAATTTACGTTCATTCCGAATTAAATCACGACCAGTAATTGCTTTTAATACTGATACTGAACCACCATATCTTTCAACATCATTAAATAAAAGTAATTTCTTTTTATATAAATTTGCAGTTTCAAATCTATTTTTTTCTAAATGTTCTAGAGAAGAAATCATTGCATTATCATCTCCAACCAATGCATGAGCAAGATTGGAATAAGTAGATTTACCTGACTTACCTGGACCAACAATTTCTACAAACTTTTGTATATCTGAATTACTTAAAAGAACAGCTCTTAACCAAGCTCTTAATACTTGAACTCTATCCCAGTTACCATCTTGAACATATTTAAGCCATTTAATAATAGGTTCACATGTAGCAGAAGGATCATAGTCATATGGAAGTTGTTGAGTCATATGCATGTCTCTATCAAATTCCATAAGTTCTTTAGTTTCTATAGATAAAATTCCATTAGTAAAAAGTAAATGCTCATTATCCTCATACCAGTCATCAAAAATTAAACTAACTCTTAGTTGTTCTAATACATCATTAACTAAATTCATACTGTACCCATTAGGTAACAGATGTTCTTTAACAAGTTCTAATTTACTTTTAACTTCACCTTTCATTTCTGTTTCTGAAAGGTTAGACCAAAGACCTTTGCTTTTATATTCATAGATAAAAAAGCAATTTTGAGTTTGACTATACCTAGCGTTTCCTTTGTATGTTTGTAGTAGAACATTTGCTACTACGTCAGAAGATGGGTTTCTAGGTTTTTGTTCTCTTGCAGAAGAAGCAATAGGACGAGGCATGGGTAAAGTTTCTTTGAGTGGAGGTTTGGTAGTTAACATTTCTTTCTCGGATTGTTCAAGTTCTTGTATAGCTTTTTCAAGAGTTAAGTCATCAACTCCCATAGCTTTATGGTCTTCAGAGGGCTTCCAACCATTTTCTTTTGCATGATGAAATAAAGAACCGAGTGTCCGTGCGCCGCCTTTATCAAAGCTACGCCATCGGTTTCTACATTCTCCTTTTTTATATTTACCTGATTGCTTAGACCATTCGTCCCAACTATCAAGTAATGAATCATCAAGGGAATGTAATGATTGACCGATTGTTATCCAAATGTCATGGTCATCTACTGCCTCTAAAGGCAGTGCCCACATTGCTTCAACTGCAAGTTGCATATCTCTTGCAAGATCTACACGAGCATTGATAGCAAAACCAGGGCCAACAATTCTAGTTGTTTGATGTACTGGAACACCTTGTTTTACATTTTTATTAATAATTGCATTTAAGATCCAATCTGGAAGTTCAGGTAATTGAGATGTAAACTCGAAACCTTGGTCAGGACAAGTGAAGTAACCATCAGTCTCAGGATGTAAACCCATTAAGACTCCTTGATGTTTAGACCATAGGATTTCTAATTTTTCTTTTGGTCCTTCTGCATGCCATGTATATTTATTTCGTATGAAATGTTTATGTTTCTCTCTGTCTAATTTATATAACTTTTTTTCACGTCCTTGTTTTCCACTCAGTATAGTTAATGTACTTGGAAGAGCTTCATTAGAAGCAAGACCAGAAATTTGTTCTACTGTTCTATAAACGGATGCACCATCAACATCTACCCATACTAATCCAAATGGGTGATTATATACGGGACCAGATAATAAACCAACTGCTTTGCAGTCTCCAGAAGCTAGTTCTCGATCTATTTCATGTCGTCCAAAGGGTTTGTTTTGCCATCCTGATACGTATGGGTCTTTACTTCCTCCAAGTGGTGTAAGAGGCCAATCCATAGGGATATAATCAATACGAATCTCCCCAGGTTTAAGACTTAGTTTTGAATCTTTCATTCTATAAGTTCACTTCCTATTGCTATTTTAAAATGCTTATCAGGAAAATTAGTTTGCTGTAAGACTTGAAAGGCATGAAGATGCATTCTAGTGGGTAAATGAAAACAATCTCCTTCAACCGCAGTAGACATGCGGTTTTCAAGGCTATTCATCCACTCACCAACGGAAATTTTTATTTCCATGGAGAGATGTATTTAACGTGTTTCATTATCCTATACCCGACAATTCATCAATACAATACTATAAATTAGATAACATAAATTCTTAATTACTTTAAATAAGATACTATATAAGATTAGAGTTATGTTCATCTAGTTCTTCTATTTGTTTATAGTATTCTTTAACTATTTTGTACCAATCTTTCTTAAAACAATTTAAATAATTTTTTGATATTTTAAATATTTGTGTACGTTCTGGAGTAGATACTAAGATAGCTGCCTGTTGTACTTTTAAACCTAAAGTCTGTTCTATAGCTATTTCATAAGCTGCTAATTGTTTACAGCATTTTTTAAATTTCATATAACCACCTAATAAATCTCTCCATTCTTTTGATCCTTTTTCTAAATGAGAAGGCCATTTTCTACTGTAAGGTTTTACACTTGTTTTTAAATCAGCAAGAGTAAGTTTATTATTAGCAACTCCAATAATATCTGGAGCACCGGCCCAAGATCTTCCTTCATCATCGCAGCCCCAGACACGGGCTATATCATCAGAACCTACAGTAAATTTGTATTTATCTAAGATAGGAGATTCAGCCCAAAGTACTTCAGAAAACTGATCAAGTATTGGAGGCATTCCTGCCCAATAATTATCATATTCCCCTGGTATTTTTGGTTCCTTATCTCCTTTTAAATACTGTTCCATTCCATAATGAACAGCTGTACCACGTTCAGCAGCTTTTTCTTTTACCCCTGGATTTGCTTTGGACCACATCTCTAGCTTTTTTTTATTTTGTTCAGAAGCAGTCTCAGAAATTATGGTTGTTACTGAAGGAGCTGGACCAGAAGCTAGTGGTGTAGTGTAATGTCGCTTACCATTAAGAGTTATTCGACAAGGATTTTTATTTATTTCTTTTATAGATTTACTAGTCAATGTGTTAGTTAGCATTAAAATTTAATCTATTAATTATAATTTATCAGATTTTTTTGAAAATGTTTATATTATTTAGTAGATTAGGTTTGTATCACGAAATTTAAAATGACAACCACAATTAAAAAAAGAAAATCCAAGAAGGTTAGCGATAAAATTTGGGGTGAATATTTTTCTAATATTAAAGGTCGTTTAAACGATCCGATTAGTGGAACAAGTAGAGAAGAAGGCTTTACTAAAATATTTGAGTATCTTAAAAAACGAAAAAATCCTATTATTGTAGAAACAGGTTGTTATAGAGAAGAAGACAATTATGAAGGTGATGGATGCTCTACTCTTTTATTTGATAAATTTATTGAAATTTATGGTGGGACTCTTATATCAGTAGATAAAGATCCTAAAGCTTGTGAGCTTGCTAGTAAAAATACTTCTCATGCAGAGATAGCTAATGAAGATTCTATAGAATTTTTATCTACTTTAAATGGTGCAGTAGATCTTTTATATTTAGATTCATATAATATTGATGATTGGAATAATGATTGGGAAGCAGCAAGTCATCATTTAAAAGAATTATTTGCTGCAAAAAATATTATTAAATCAGGAACTTTAATTGTTGTAGATGATAATATGACAAATTCACAAGAAAATGTTATTTCATTAAAAGTAGGTAAAGGAAGAATTATTGCAGAATTAATGTCTGCTTTAGATATAAAACCTTATATAAATGATTATCAAATAGCTTGGGTTTGGAAGGAGTTAGATTAATATGTCATGGGCTGATGATAAGGTAAGAATAAGAACTAATCAAAAAAAGTTAACCGATTATAAGAAAAAAATTAAATGTAAAGAATGTGGACTTAATGATTATCGAGTAATTGATTTTCATCATATTAGAGATAAAGAGTTTGCTATATCTAATATGGTATATAGAGGTTACTCTTGGAATCGAATTCAAAAAGAAATTGATAAATGTATTCCTTTATGTAGCAACTGCCATAGAATAGAACACCATTCTTCTTAATCTTATGAATTGCTATTACTGCTCAACAGAATTAACATTTGAAAGTGAATCTGAATTAGATTTTAGTAAAGCTAATTCTAATCCTAGTTATGATAAAGTTACTCTTTTAGATTGTCAAAATTGTGGATCAACGGTTGAAACCTATCGCAAAAGAGTATAGTTTTACTCATAGCATGATAACCAGTAGCTATATAAACTTGACCACCAACAACGCTAGCTGCCATTAATCCCCAGAAGATATAGTACCAACGGGATTTAATCTGGTGTCTTATTGTCATTAGTTTCTTAATGTAGCTTTTATCATCCAAGCAGATTTAAATAGATCACCACATAACTCTCCTAAATAGTTTTCAATATCAATAACTTTATTTTTACGTGCTGTAGCCTGAGCTTTTTTACATTGGGAGGCTAAAGTTTCTAAATTCTTGTAGTAAGTCATTAACATACCTTTTGGTTCGTATGTTTCTACATGTTCAAATTTATTTGATGATTGTAATAATCCCTTACGACACATAGGTAATAAGAAATCCATTGATCTAATAAATTCTCCTAACTTATCAAACTGTTCTTGATGCGTTTCATATTGTGTTTTTAAGAATGCATGAACAGCTAAAAAGTTTTCAGCTTCATAATTAAAATGTATTAGATGGGATTGAGTTTGTAATTCATGAACAAAACAAGTCATCCCTATTAATGTTTTAATAAAAGTATCCTTTCTTTTTTTATCATCTTCTTCTTTCTTCAACTGTTTATCTTCTTCTGGTTGTGGAAAAGTACCTAATTGATTTAGTTCAGAAGGAACTCCAACATTCATCATAGAAGTGTCTAGAATTTGAGGTGCTGGCTCTGGAGTAGGAGCAACAGGCATATTTTCAAAATTAGCAAATGTCATTTTAATTTAATTCTTGTTCTTCTATTTTAACTTTATATTAAAATCATCTGCTATTTCTTCTTCAGGTCTTGGTATTTCTCCACTATCTACTTTCTGTACAAACTCCATACGATCAAACCACATATCACGTTGTGCTATACCAGCTTCATTTAAACAAAAGTCTTGCCATAAACCAGTAAAGAATCCATGCATAGGATGAGAAGGATTATCCCTTGCTGCGCAACGATACATATGATTTTGAAAAATAACTCTACGATTATTTTCTTTTAACCAATCCTTCCAATTAAGGTTCTGGGGGTGATTCGCCATTTTCTTCCATAGATATGAAGATAGTATAAGCGTTTTTTACAGGATTTATATCATAAATTATATCGTGTAATTCATTTTGAATATATTTACGAAATTCTTCTTGTGTTTTACCTTTAAAAGGATCATAATCAACATCTAATTCAATTGAAAATTTTAACGTTAAACGTGGAATAGCGACTTTGTCCATTTAAGATAGTAAGGATAACTTTACGATAGCAGGTTTATTTCTTATGGATGGTGCAGTAGAAGCTTGGCATAGTCTAAGTTGGTTCGATGGAGTTATGTTTTCTCTTTGGCTAGGAATCCTTTACTATGGAAAGTTAAGAATTGATCTACACTTTGAAAGAAAACGTTCTAAGCGGTCTTAAGAGCTTGAATTTCTGCTTTTAAAGAATTCAATTCTGTAGATAGTTCTTTTATTGCATTTATTATCATAGGAATAAAATCAGATTGACCTACAGTTAAATTATTAGGATCATCTTCATTAACAATCTTTGTATAAGTTGCATTTGTTTCAGTTAATACAGCTTGTAATTCTTGTGCAATAAAACCTGCTTTAGTTTTACCATTGCCCCAAGTAGCAGCTCTTTTTTCATCTCTAAAATTCCATTTAAATTTTCTAGGTTGTATTTTTTTAATGAATTCTAAACCTAAATCAAGATTAACTATATCTGTTTTATCTCTACCATCTGAACTAAATGTCCAACTTGAAGCACTACCATCAAAGTTTGCATTAACTGTTCCATTATAAATAGCAACTTTATTTGAAGTATTACCAAAATCACCATTTGAACCAATAAGAACTTGATGGTCTGCTGTTGTTGCACCACGTACATATTCACCTATATGTACGTTATTAGTACCAGTGGTTAGACCATATCCACTATTATGACCTACAGCAGTATTATGAGTTCCTGTAGTTACATTATAAAGAGCTTGATAACCAAGTCCAGTATTTTTTTCTCCAGTAGTACAATATCTTAAAGCATTAGCTCCAATAGCTACTTCTTTATCTGCTGTTGTAACAAGAACTCCTGCTTGATAACCAAGAGCAGCACTATAGCCACCTGTTGTATTATCTCTTAAAGAACTTCTACCAACAGCTGTATTAGTACCTCCTGTAGTATTTGCTGATAAAGAATCATAACCAATAGCAGTGTTATTAGCTCCTGTTGTGTTTGCATCTAATGCATATGCTCCTAAAGAACTATTATGATCTCCTTCTGTATTAGCACTTAAAGCTGAATAACCAACAGCAGTATTAAAAGTTCCTGTTGTGTTCAGTTGCATAGCACTTCTACCTAGAGCAACATTGTATGATCCTGTTGTATTTCCAGTTAAGGAATAACTACCCATTGCACAGTTCTGAGAACCAGTTGTGTTTTGCTCTAAAGTGTTATAACCACCTACAGCTGTGTTTTCACCACCTGTAGTATTATGATAAAGTGCCGCATAACCAATAGCACAATTATTTGCACCTGTAGTACATGAGGTTAAGGTTGCCATTCCAAAGGCAGAGTTATAAGTCAATCCAGTAGTCATGTGAGACCCGGAGTTATAACCAACGCAAGTGGCTCTCGACCCAGTAGTTAATTGACCTCCTGCATAACTACCGATTAA
>TARA_R100001594_G_scaffold79470_1_pt1 | contig 12429 bp, 2 predicted proteins | sample TARA_R100001594 | Tara Oceans TARA_R100001594 (sample SAMEA2622752) | marine metagenome | biome: marine biome (ENVO:00000447); feature: marine epipelagic mixed layer (ENVO:xxxxxxxxx); material: "saline water (ENVO:00002010), including plankton (ENVO:xxxxxxxx)" | depth 150 m | reverse complement strand
CAATTACCAAGAGCTGGTCAAATTATATCAATTGGTTCTAGTGGTGGACTTGGTATTGCTCCTTTAGTTGGTGCTTATTCAACTGCTGTCACTAACACTGTAGGTACTATTACTGGTGTTGGAATTGGTTCTACTGATTTCCAAGGATCTGGATATAACTTTGAGGGTAGTGTTTCTATCGGAGTAACAGATGTTGCTTATGATCATAGATTTATAAGTGCTGGTGTTAATTCGATTACAGTTAATCCTAATGGTATTGGTGCATATTCAACATTAACACCTACAGACGCAACCTTTAAATCTGATAGTGGTGAATTAACATTAATTAAAGAGGATCATGGACTTATAACATCTGATTCATATACAGCAACTACTGGAACTTTCTATGATGGAACTGTAGGTATATTAACTGTTAAATTGACTGCATCACCAAGTCCAGCACTTGCAGTTGGTCAAATAGTCAATATCACTGATGGTGGATTGACATTTACATGTGCCGAAGATAGTAATGCATCAAATCATCCTTATCCAAGATCTACAGATTATATGTCTGATAGATGGGTTCCTATCACAGCCGTAAGTGGTGGTGATACATTTGAAATAAATGTTCTTGAGTATACTCCTTCTTCAAATACTACTACACATGCTTGGGTAAGTGCACTTCCAAATTCTATTAAGAGATCTGCAAATACTGTTGGTATTGCAACTACTTCTATGGCATTTAAGTGCTCTAGTGATTACTATAAGAGCACACAATATTATCCACGTTTAACTGATGAAGCTAATGGTGCATGGTTGAATATTAAGACTGCAACTTCAGATTCTATTACAGTTGGTGTTGGATCTGCTGGTGGTGGAGGTACTGGTGCTGTTATAACTGCTACTGTTATACAAGGAAATGCTCATACTTATGTAAGTGGACTATCAAGTTCTATATTAGTTGATGATACAACTTATTATAGTCCATATTCAATAGGTGGATTGGGTAATGAATATGATCCAGTAAGTGGTATTTTAACAGTTACTGTAGATAATGCTCATGGTATGAGTGCTGCAGGTCTTCAAACAGCTACAAATGCTGTATATGATCCAGTAGTTGGTATTATAACCATTACAACTAATGGTGCTCATGGATATAGCACTGGTAATTATGTTAAGATTGAGGAAAATTCTTTAACATTTACATGTGCTCAAGATGGTGATCAAACACAACATACTTATCCTAGATCATCTGATCCAATTTTCAATAAGTGGATACAAATTCAAAATGCTTCTGGATCTACTTTTGAGATTCAAGTATTAGACTCAGCACCTTCAACTAATACATCAGTACATACATTTGTATCTGGAACTGTTAGTGGTATACAAAAAGCGAATAATGTTGTAGCAATTTCTACAAATGCATTTACATTTACATGTGATCAAGATAACAATACTAGTGAGCATTCATATCCTAGAGAGAATAAGTTAAATCCAGGATCTGATCCTGCATATAAGGCAACAATAGGTGTTGAATCTGTAGGTACTACAACTTCATTCACATTAAATGTTGGTAAATCACCTGCTCATAGTGGTGGTGGAATAAAGATGACTATCAGTGATGGTGGTAAGGGATATGTAAATCCAAGAATTTTAACTCCATCACCATCATATGAAAATCTTAATATTCAAGGATTGACAAGATTGGGGTTAGGATCAACTACAGAAACTGGAAATGCACTTAGATTAGGTATAAATGTTGGTGCTAGTTCTACTACTGGAATTGGATCTATTTCTTACGAAGTTAAAGATTTTGATATAACTAGATCTGGATTTGGATTTAGAAAAGGAGATACATTTGTACCTCTTGGAATAGTAACTGATAGATATTTCTCTTCACTTTTAACACCTTTAGAATTTAGTGTTAACCAAGTCTTTACTGATAAATTCGGTTCTTGGAATGTTGGTGAATTTGATTATATTGATGATATTACAAATCTTCAAGATGGAGTTAGAAAGAGATTCCCATTAAATTATAAGGGAGAATTGGTATCATTCCAAAGAGGTGATGATGCATCTATAGATCTACAAGCACTTTTATTAATCTTCATTAATGGTGTTATGCAGGTTCCTGGTGAGGCATACATCTTTGGAGGAGGAACAAGTTTTGTATTCACTGAAGCACCAGATGAATATGATGATGTTTCTATTTTCTTCTACAAAGGAACTAATGGTGTAGATGTTACTTACACTGATGTTGTTGAAACATTAAAATCAGGTGATGATGTAGAAGTTAATAAGAAGAATTATCTCTCTGGAAGTGTTAATCAAGAAAAGAGAACAATTAGTGGAATATCAACTTCAGATCAAGTTGAAACTAATTTATACTTTGGTAGAGGTATTGATGAAGATACCCTCAGACCATTAACTTGGTTGAAGCAGAAAGTTGATAAAACTATCAATGGTAACGTTGTTTCTAAGGCAAGACCTTCTATTGAACCATTAGTATTCCCTAATGCAAGAGTAATTGGTGATTTGACTGCTGTTGATACAGAAGTCTTCCTCGATTCTACTGAATTATTTAATTATGAGAATAAGAATATTGGAGCATTAATAGTTAATGAAAATCAAACCTTAACAGGAGCTGCACTTACTGCTAATGTTTCTGCTGGTGGTACTGTTAGTTCTGTTACCATTGTTAATGGTGGAAGTGGATTTAGTACTACTACAGTTCCAGTATCATTCTCTGCACCAGGAGTAAAGATTGCTGCAGGTGTAGGAACTACTGCTACTGCTACTGCTACAATAACAAATGGATCTATTGCTTCTATTCATATTACAAATCCTGGTCTTGGATATGTTAGTGGTCAAGAACCTGAAGTTATTGCACCTCTTCCTGTTCTTCAGAGAGAAATTGTTACTAATATTGAACCTGTTAATATTAAAGGTTTCTCTGGAATAGTTACAGGAATAACAACAGCATTTGGAAGTGGTGGTACAGGAACATTGGCACTTAAGTTCTTCCTTGAAAAAGAAACTGGTGATTTTACAACCTTATTAAATGGTTATCCAATTTATGTTTATAATACTTCAATTGGAACTGGAGTGACATCTATAGATGGAACTGCACCTGGTGGTAATGCTGCAGTAGTAGGAATAGGAACTACATATTTGGATAATATATATTATGTCAGATCTATTAATAGATCTGCAAATAGAGCAGACTTTATTGCAGATGTTGATTCTAATTCAACTAGCATTATAGGTATAGGAACAACTGGTGAAGGATCTGGTAATTTCTCTTGGGGTAGATTATCTGGATTCTCTAGAGGTTCTAATCCAATATCAATTGGAGTAACTTCTAAGACTGTTAATGTAGGATTAACAACCTTCCCAAGAGTTCAAAGAAGGAACGTCGGCATTAGAAATACTGGTGCATTAAACGATCCTGCATAAATTAGTATAAATAAAGAAAAAAAGCTATAGAAAATGGCGGCTATTGTAACAGATCAATTTAGAATCAATAATGCTAGTAATTTTTTGGGGGATGTTAACGATACCTCAAATTCTTATTATGTGTTTGTAGGATTAACAAACCCTGGTATTAGTAATGCTTTTGGTCGAGCATCTAGTGACTCTGCTTGGAATACTAGTCCACCAAATCCAACTGATGATTTTAATTACTTAAATCATTCTAAAGATACGATGGTCTTTGGTAAAAAAATTAGTTCTGATAATATAAGAAGGGTTATTAGAAAAGTAAGTTGGACTAGTGGAACTAGGTATGAAATATACCGTCAAGATTATAGTGCCACTAATCAATCTCCTGTAACTGATTCTTCTAGATTATATGATGCTAATTATTATGTAATTAATAAAGATTTTAATGTTTATATTTGTATTCAAAATGGATCGAGTGGTATTAATACAGAAGGAAATAGATCTCAAAATGAACCAACATTTACAGGATTAGAACCATCTAGAGCATCTGGTGATACTGATGATGGTTATATTTGGAAATATCTATTTACAGTAGCTCCAAGTGATATTATAAAATTTGATGCAACAGAGTTTGTACCTTTACCTAATGATTGGTCATCATCTACTAATGCACAAATAGCAGCAGTTAGAGATAATGGAAATTCTGATGTAAATAATAATCAGATTAAGAATGTATACATTGCAGATCAAGGCAATGGATACTCTGGTTCTACTGGTCAAGAATTTAATATTGTTGGTGATGGATCTGGTGGTAAAGTTGTTGTTGATGTTGTTAATACTAAAATATCCAAAACACAAGTTTCTGTGGGTGGTAAAGGATACACTTATGGAATGGTTGATTTAAGTAGTATTTCATCAGCAGCATTAAGTGGAGGAACTCCTGCAAAATTAATTCCAGTTATACCTCCATCAAAAGGTCATGGTTATGATTTATATAAAGAATTGGGTGCTGATAGGGTTTTGGTATATGCTAGATTTGACGATTCAACAAAAGATTTTCCAATAGATACTAAATTTGCACAAATTGGAATTATGAAGAATCCAACATCTATTGGATCTACTCAAATATTTACTGATAATCAATTTTCTTCAGTATCTTCATTGTATTTGGATGATTTTCCAACCACAACAACAATTAATGTTGGAGATATTATGACTCAGGACATTAAATCTGGTAATGTTGTAGTGGGTCAAGCAAGAGGATATGTTGTATCATATGATGTTATATCAGAAGATACACCAAAGATTGCTGTTATGAAGTACTATCAAGATAGATCTTTATACTTTAATCAAACAACTGGAGATCAAACTGATAGAAGTGATATTACTGATTTGGCTAATTCTTCAGGTACAATATATAATTTTCAGTCATCTGCTACAGAACTTGTCAAGCAAGAGGGTGGTAGTGGATGGTCTGTAGGAATCAATACTAATTTCTCTGGAATTACTACTAATCCTACTGGAAATAAAATTGTTGAACTAGGTGCTGAATTTACAGATGGCATCGCTAGTTCTGAGATAAATAATGAGTCGGGTGATATAATCTATCTGGATAATAGACCATTAATCAGTAGAGATGCAAGACAAAAAGAAGACATTAAGGTTATCCTGGAATTTTAAAACATGTCATTACAGAAAACTAACTTAGATATAAGTCCTTATTATGATGATTTTGATGAGGCAGATAATTTTTATAAGGTTTTATTTAGACCAGGAAGACCTGTCCAAGCACGAGAACTAACAACTCTCCAATCAATTCTACAGAATCAAATAGATTCATTTGGAAGTCATATATTCAAGGAAGGATCATTAGTCATTCCTGGAAGTGTAGTATATGATGACAAATATTATTCTATTAAGTTAGATTCGGAGCATCTTGGTCTTCCAGTTTCTTTATATGTTAAAGAATTGGTAGGAAAGGAATTAAAAGGACAAAATTCTGGGATAAGAGTTTTAGTTAATGATTATAGATTAACATCAGATTCTGATGATATTACAGATTTAACTCTTTTTATTAAGTATTTAAGTGCAGATAATAATAATGTAGATTCAGGTTTAAGTGATGGTGAACCATTACTTGCTGAAGAAGATATTGTTTATGGAAATACTACTATTAGTAATGGGGATAGTGTAGCTAATTTAATAGAATCTGGTGCAACTGCAGTTGGTAGTGCAGTTAAAATGTCTGCTGGAGTTTATTTTATTAGAGGAACTTTTGTAGACGTTTCTGCAGATACTATAATTCTAGATCCATATGACAATATTCCAAGTTATAGGGTTGGATTAAATATTTTAGAAACTATTGTTACTGCAAAAGATGATCCACAATTATATGATAATGCTAGGGGATTCTCTAACTATGCTGCTCCAGGTGCAGATAGATTAAAAATTACTACTACACTAGCAAAAAAATCTCTTACAGATTTTAATGATACTAATTTCATTGAAATAATTAAACTTAGGGAAGGTGAATTAAAGAAAGTACAAGATTTTTCAATATATAACGAAATTAATAAGTATTTTGCAGCAAGAACTTATGAAGAATCTGGAAATTATTCACTAGGTAATGCTAGACTTAATGTATTAAATTCTTTAAATGATTTAATAACTAGTGATGGTGTTTATAAATCAAATCAAATTACTGAACAAGGAAATATTCCAAGTGAAGATTTGGGTTGTGTTGATATTGATCCTATAACAGCATACGTTAAAGGTTTTCGTGTTGTTAGACCAGGTGGAGAAATTTTAGATTTTGATAAACCTAGAGATACAGAATCTGCAGAATCTGCAAAACTTGATTATGAACTTGGTTCTTTAATTAGGGTTAATAATGTAAGTGGAACACCTTTTGTTGGTTTAAATAATGCTACTAATTTAGTTAAATTACAAAGTGATGTAAAACAGTCAGCATTTCCTACATCAGCATCTGGTACAGAAATTGGTGTTGCGAGAGTATATTCATTTGGACTTAGAAATACTCCATATCAAGATACTGCTAGTGAATGGGATTTATACTTATTTGACATTCAAACATATACTACATTAACAATTGGAGTAGCATTAAATGCCAATCAAGCTCCTATTAGTACATTTGTTCGTGGTGTTAGTAGTGATGCTACAGGATATTTGCAAGTTGCAGCAAGTGGAACAACTACTTTAACTCTATCACAAACTTCAGGAACATTTCTTGTTGGAGAAAGAATTTTAATTAATGAAAAAGAAGAATTTAGTAGATCTATTACTGCTGTTAGACAGTATGAAACAAATGATATAAAATCTATATATCAGGATTCTAGTTCATTTACAGGAATTGCTGCTGATTTCTCTGCTAATACCGTTTTAAGAGAAACTTCTGTTCCAGGATGGCCTGCAAATGCTACAGTTGATGTAAGTACTCCTAGTGCTAGTGGTAAAGGCACGACTGGTACCATAGTGTCACCAGGAAATACATTTAATAATATTAAAGTAGGATCAATAGTTAAGTATACAGCAGGTAACGCATCTCACAACCCTGTTGCAGGTGTTGCATATACTTCGGCAAACCTTAATAAAGTTACTGATGTCTCTCCAGATAAAAAGACCTTAACTGTAGCAGAAGTTCCTGAAGTAATTGGAGTTACAGCTGGATTTGTGGGAGTTTCTACAGGAGTTGCTCTTTCTATAGTAAGACCTCAAATAATAGACAATGAAGAGTCTGGTCTTTATGCCACATTAGATATACCTAATGTTTCTGCAGTTGATTTATCATCTTCAGAATTAGAAATATCTGCTCAAATATTAAATAAAACTCCATCTAGTGGTTCATTAGTCCTTAATGTTACGGATGCAACTGGAATAACCAGTGCATATTTTAGTAACTTTGATACTCAAAAGTATTCAATTAGTTATAGTGATGGATCTATAGAGGATTTAACAAGTGAACAATTTAGTAGACAGCAAAATGGTAGTAGAGTTACTTTCACTGGTTTAAGTAATACTGCATGTACTGTTAATGTTACTTTAGAAAAACAATCAATTAAGGATAAACTTAAAGAATTTAATAGAAGTACACAACTTGTTGTTAATAAATCTTCAGGTATTAGCACTAATATTAGTGGATTAACAACTAGCAATTTCTATGGATTAAGAGTACAAGATAAAGAAATATCTTTAAATGTTCCTGATGTATGTAATGTTGTTTCTGTTCTTGAATCTAAGGATACAACAAGTCCTACATTAGATAAATTAGTCTTTATTTCTGGACTTGGATTGGATGTAAATTCAGTAGTTGGAGAAAAGGTTACAGGTAGTGAGAGTGGTGCTGTTGCTCAAATTGTAACAAGAGATAATGCAACTACAATCGGAATAGCATATTTAAATCCTAGTAAATTTATTCTTGGAGAAATAATTACTTTTGATGAATCGAGAATTGTTACTACTCTTCAAAATATAACTTTAGGTAATCATTTAAATATAACAAATAGGTATACATTAGATAAAGGTCAAAGAGAACAGTTTTATGACTATTCACGATTGGTAAGAAAGAGAAATCTTGCAGCACCATCTAGAGAGTTATTGGTAATTTATAATAATTATACTGTTCCATCTAGTGATACTGGAGATGTATTTACTGCTAATTCATATAATAAAGATAGATACACATATGATATCCCTACTTTAGGTAAGGGTACAAGAGCAACTGATACACTTGATTTTAGACCAAGAGTATCTGAATTTACTTCTACGACTAAATCACCATTTGCCTTTACAAGTAGAGATTTTAGTGGTGATGGTGCTACATCTACTTTAGTTGTATCCCCTGAAGCTGATTCTACTTTAGGATATAGTTGGTATTTGCCAAGAATTGATAAATTAATTCTTACTCCTGGAAAAGAAAAAGATGGAGAATTTTCATTAATTAAGGGTGTTTCTTCATTATCACCTAAGGAACCTTTATTAATTGATGATGCAATGCATATTGCAACAATTCATCTTCCTGCATATTTGTATAATCCAAAAGATGCAAAAATATCTCTAATTGATAATAAGAGATATACAATGAGAGATATTGGAAGAATTGATAGGAGAGTAACAAATTTAGAAATAGTTACAAGTTTAACTATGCTTGAACTTGATACTAAGTCTTTACAGGTTAGAGACGCTACTGGTGATAGATTCAAGTCTGGATTCTTTGTAGATGACTTTAAAGATACTCTTAGAATGGATAGATCTAATTTAGATTGTCGAGTTGATATTGATACTAATACTGATGAAATGGTTGTTCCATTGAATAAATGGACTAACTCTCCAGAATTAGGTTTAAATCCATCAATCAATTATGGGACTGCAGATTTTAGTACTAATTTAGATTTATTAGATTCTAATTGCCAAAAAACTGGTGATCTAATTACATTAAAATATAGTTCAACCTCATGGATTGAAAATACTCAAGCAAGTAGAATTGAAAATGTTAATCCATTTGAGGTAGTGATTTTCAGAGGTAGGATGAAACTAAATCCATCCTCAGATACTTGGACTAGAACTGAAATGATTGACGAGGAAGTTACTACTCTTGGTGATACAGCAGGAACAACTGTAGATACTGTTTTAACAAGTAGTGTACCTGATACATTCATGAGATCCCGAAATGTTGCATTTAATACATTCGGATTAAAACCAAATACAAGATATTATCCATTCTTTGCTGGAAGATCTAATATTGATATAATTCCAAAACTACTTGAAATTACAATGACTTCTGGGTCATTTGTTGTTGGAGAAGAAGTTGAGGGAACATTATCTGATGGTACTAGATTAATAACTTTTAGAACTGCTCAAGCAAATCATAGAAGTGGTGCTTTTGATAATCCAGATACTACATTTACAATTAATCCCTATGATACTTCTGTTAACCTTTCATCCGCTTATACTGAATCTTCTACTATTTTAAATGTTGATACTAATGCTTTAGCAAAAGATGCTCAAGGATCATATTATGGAAGAGTTCAAACTGGATTAAAACTAGTTGGAAAATCTAGTGGTGCAATTGCTACAATTTCTAATATTAGACTAATTGCTGATAATCTTGGAAATGTATTGGGTTCATTCTTTATTAGAAATCCATATGCTGGCGATTCTTTAATTTGGGGAAGCACTCCAGGATTAAGATTTGAAAATGGATCAAAAACATTTAGATTAACATCTAGTGAAACAAATGCTAATCCTTTACCTGGAGATGAAGATACTTCAGCAGGTATAACTCGTGGTCAAGAAACATATACCACTAATGGAATGGTAGACACCTTTACAAGGACTACAACCATCATTAGGGAACGTCCAAGACCAGAACCAGAATATACCGATCCATTGGCACAATCATTTACTGTTGATGAAACAGGTGCTTTCTTATCAGAATTAGATCTATATTTTGCTGAAAAAGATCCTGTACAAAAAGTAACTGTTCAAATAAGAGATGTTGAGTTGGGAACACCAACTAATCAAGTAGTAGCAGATTATGCTGAAGTTGATCTAGATCCTTCTCAATTAGATGCTAATGGAGACTCTATTATTAAGACCTCTACAGATGCTTCTATTCCAACTAGAGTTACCTTCCCTTCTCCAATTTATTTGGAAGCAGGTAAAGAATATGCAGTGGTTATTTTAGCACCAAGTACTACTAAGTATAAGTTATGGATTGCTAGAATGGGTGAAGCAACCATAGAAACTGTTGGTCTTGGTGAAGGAAGTCAGGCAATAATTAGTAAACAATATCTTGGTGGAAGTTTATTTAAGTCTCAAAACGGAACTATTTGGTCACCAAGTCAGTTTGAAGATCTTAAATTCACTTTATATAAATGTGCATTTATTGAGAACACAAATGCTGATTTAACATTTTATAATTCAGCATTAGGATCAAATATGAAGCAAATATTACAAATGCCTCAAAATAATCCTATAAAAACGTATCCAAGAAAGTTACGTGTAGGATTTAATGATGTTGACGTTGATGCACCTATGGCACTTGCCGATTTCAAGCCACAAACGAGATTTAGTGCTTGGGGTGGTGGTGTTGGATCAGGTGTTCCAACAGACGCAAATGGATACTTTGAGCAAGTTGGTGGTGATATTGCATCTGTGAGTATTAGTGGTGTTGGAACTGGATTTGAACCAAGTTCAACATATACTGACGTACCTATGTACAATATAACAGGTCAAGGATCTGGTGCTGTAGGTGTTGTTACAACAAATGCTAGTGGTGGTGTAGAAAGTGCAGTTGTTAATTTTAGAACAACTGGAACTGGTTATGCTACTGGTTATGTTGTTGGTGATGTTATTGGATTTACAACTGAGAGTTTAGGTACTGATAAGAAAGGTTCAGATGCTACACTAACTGTTACTGCTAATCATCATTTAAATGTATTATATCTAACTGATGTTCAAGGTGAATCGTTTACGAATGGTAATGATTTAATAGTTGAAAGACCAGATGGATCTTATTCACCAGGTATTGGAACTACAGCAATAAACAGTTCTGCAGTTGTTAGTGATCTTTATAGTGGTAATGTAATTGAGGTTAACCAATACAACCACAGTATGGTTTCTACAAGTAATAGAGTTAGTGTTAAAGGAGTTGAACCAAATACTGTTCCTATTAATTTGACTGCTGAGTTGACCTCTGATGGTACTGCAATTACTGTTGGTGCTGGTAATACTTCAACGTTTACTACATCAGAAGGAATAGCAACGACTAAAGGTTATGTGAAGGTTGGAGATGAGATTATATATTATAGTGCTATAACTAGTGATGGTTTAACTGTAGGAACAAGAGGATTTGGTGGTACTTCTCAAAGTAGTCATGCAGTAGGTGATCAAGTATTTAAATATGAACTTAATGGCATTTCTTTAGTAGGTATCAATACTGAGCATGATATGCCAACTAATGCTACTTTAAATGCAAATAAAACAATTGATTCTTATTTCTTGGAAGTAAAGAGATCAGGAAGAACAAATCTACCTGATAGAGCTACTGGTATAAATCAGTTAAGTTTTACTGATGAAGGATTTGGTGGTGGATCATCTGCATTGATTTCTAAGAATTTCCAATATGATTCATTTATGCCAACATTTAATGTATTAACTCCTGGATCTGGTACAGGCATTACTGCACAACTCAGATCTGTATCGGGAACAAGTGAAGGAGGATCTGAAGCATCATTCAACGATATGGGATATACTTCTGTTGAATTTAATGAGATGAATCAATTATCCTCACCTCGTCTTCTTTGTTCAGAAGTTGATGAGAAACTTAGATTACAGAATTTACCTAGAAATAAATCTGTTACTTTAGTAGCATCATTAATTAGTTCTGATTCTAATTTATCACCAGTTGTTGATACTATGAATGGGGCATTTTGGTTCTTAAGAAATAGATTAAATGATCCAGTATCTGATTACACTGTAGATAGTAGAGTAAGACAGATTACAGGAGATCCACATGCTGCTTGTTATATCTCACAAAAAGTTAATTTAGCAAATCCATCAACTTCATTGAAAGTTTTAGTTGGTGCTTATAGAGGACCAACATCAGACTTTAGAGTTCTTTATAGATTATTTAAACCAGATTCATCTGAAGTTGAACAAACATATGATTTATTCCCTGGATATGATAATCTAAGAGATTTAGATATTGAAAAACAAGTTATTGATCCTGGTAAGAATAGTGGAAAACCAGATGTACCTGTTCGTGCAAGTACAGAAAATGAATTCTTAGATTATGAATTTACTGCTAACAATTTAGATGAATTTACTGGATTCCAAATTAAGATTGTTATGAGTGGAACTAATGAAGCAGATCCTCCTAGATTCCAAGATTTAAGAGTAATAGCTTTAGCATAATGATACCAGTTGAAGGGCACAAGAATCTTTTTAGAGATGAAGATTCTGGTGCTATTATAAATCATGACAACCAAG
>TARA_R100001594_G_scaffold23950_1_pt1 | contig 12450 bp, 7 predicted proteins | sample TARA_R100001594 | Tara Oceans TARA_R100001594 (sample SAMEA2622752) | marine metagenome | biome: marine biome (ENVO:00000447); feature: marine epipelagic mixed layer (ENVO:xxxxxxxxx); material: "saline water (ENVO:00002010), including plankton (ENVO:xxxxxxxx)" | depth 150 m | reverse complement strand
ATCTAACTAGCTGCCTTATCCAAGCGGCGAACTCCTCGTCATTACGTTCACGGGTTTTTATGGTGGGAACATATACCTTGTTCTTACCCATAGTCTCCAGTTTGCTCGACAGTTCCCAAGAACCGTATTCCAACCCTTTTTTGAGGTTGTATGCGGCGGCAGTCATAATAACTCTCCCCGCACGTTTATATGCGGTGTTACGCATTGTCCATAATGCCATTGCGTAGCGTTTATCGTTGTACTCAAAAGGAAAATGCGATTCATCTTCCCCTTCAATAATACAAGTGGCGACTCCAATAGGAACCCACGTTGGAGGTGCGTTATCTACCCACTCAGTTGTACCCCCTAACTCAGCTACTTCACTAAGGTTCTTAGCTGAACGAGGAATTTGGTCAGTTCCGTATTCTAGATTTTCTAGGTAATACTTGTTCCAATGACCTACGACTAAGTTAACAGGCTCTTTCCCGTCACTTAGAGCGTGTTCGTTATTAAGTACGAAAGTACCGGGAGGAAATATCTCCCCTAACTCTCCCACTCGTTGAGCGAGCTTCAGTGTAGGCACTTGCAGATCAGCTCTACTGATCTCGCCACTAACGCTGCTATTTTGTATCTCTACAGAGGCTACTGGCATCGCCGGAGCTTCTATAGTTTGGAGTTCAGCTTCTTGGGCTTCCTCCATCTTATCTATTTTTTCAGTGTTTTTCGTTTTATCTTTTGACACGTTTCTATGTTATTTTGTTTTACCCAAATATGGGACTTCTTCGCCATGCCTGACTACGCCAGCACTCACTAGCTCGCCAATAACGGCATCGGCAAATTTTTGTTTACCTCCTTTGGGAGCAACGTCTTTAATTGCTCTCTCTAATTCAGTAATTGAAATCTTACAAGCTGGTAGGAAATCCTCTAGCTGCAAAGTGTTAGGGCTTAATGCGGCAAACGCCGCGAGTATGTCATCCACTTTCCGTGTACCTTTTCTGACTTTTAACTCATATCCCGGTATCTCGGCCCCGTCTAAGGCCATCTCTAAAGCTCTAGCTTTTATGCTTCGGCTGAAGCGTTCCATGACTGCTCCGATCTGCAACGCTTTACTCATATCTTCAGGGCAAGTAAGTGCGTTAAGATTCTCTTCAATTGGCAACGGTAATCCGCTGTACCTATTAGCTACTTCAACTGCTGTACTCATAACATTAGGGCAAGCGACTTTATCGCCGCAATAAACACAAACATCAACTGATGGATTATTTGGAGAATTAGGGTCGTCTGCTTTTTGGATAATCTTGTCGAACTCTCCGTACCAAGACCTAACCTCTTCAATATCCCATTGGTGTTTAGGGTGTTCATCTCGTTTCGGAATTAAAAAGTGGAATTCAATGCTTTTGGCTTTAGGGAATTCAAACGAAGCTCCTAATGCGTAAGCTCTGGCTTGGTAGTTTTCACTAGGATGATCTATCCCACCTTGACCAAATTTATAGTCCATCATAATTAGATGGTTGCCTACTTCTAGTATCAAGTCGCAAGTTCCCCAAGTAACTTTAGGAATATGGACTTCTTTTTCTATGTGAACTTTGGCACGTCCGGCTTGTAGCACATACGGCTCAACAATTTTCATGCACCAACTTAATAATTGCTGCTCCTCAGTTGAATAGCTTTGTAGATCGAACTCGTCTAGCTCGTTAATTAAATAGCGAACATAGTCCTCCATTACCGCATGAAGTTTAGTCCCTTGATCTGCCGCAAAAGTTGGCTGGTCTTTGTCGTTAATCCAATTAGGACATTGAGATTTGTACTTTAACTGGGAGGGGGAGTGTTTTGCGTGGTTTTCTGGCATTCTATATAGTCCTTTATCTTTTCAAGTGTTTCTTTCGTGATCCAGTAGCCCGGTAATCTGAAAATCTTCCAGCCAAGCAAAGTTCCGGCGTTATATTTCTCGCAATCCTTAATAAATCCAGCCGGACGGGTATGTCTACTCTGATTCCAGACACCCCCTTCGATTTCAATAGCAGTTTTTGTGTGAAGGTCAGCAAAATCAAATCTCCATTTACGTTCAGGATGAAACTGATGCTCCTCTTCCAACTTCGGCCCGTCCATCGTCTTCCACAATCGCAGAAATCGAATCTCTAATTGACTTCGTTTTTGCGGTGTTCCAGCCATTTATGAAAATGTCTTGGTAGCTTTGTTTGAGGCGAACACCTGAGACTTTGGAATCATGCAAAATCTGAGATCGCAGTTCAAACGGTATGTCGAATGTAATTGTAACGCTACTATTCTTCGGCATTGAGAAGGCAGTTTAACATTCTCTACACTCATGTCAAATATTTTTTAATTTTTTTTATATGTCAGTGAGTCTACCGTATTTTTTTTCTGTTTCATCCCGCTTTTGGATATACAGAGAATAGTTGTCTAGAATCTCGTTCGCTTTGTCTATGTCGTAATTTTTATCGACGTATTTTTGTAAACGTTCCCACTTTTCAGCGTCTCGTCTTTCGCCTTCGGCTTTAATGGCGTCTTTAAATGGGTTAGTTTTCTTTTTTTCTTTCTTGCCGGACTGTTTCTGAAGTTTACGCATTAGATCGTGATACTCTTTATACGTGACAACTGGCGATCTAAATGACGCATCTGTTCCTGCTAGTCCTTTCTCCTCTAGATTACGATATAGGAATTGTCTAAATTTTTCGGAAACACTTTTTTTATCTGACATATAAAACCTCTCGCTAAACTGGATCAAGTATATTAATGAACTGGGAATGCGTATTTCTCATAGCGTCCCGCTTAATTTTTTTCAATTGGCGTATCTTAACCATCTTTTCATAGTTAGTTAACTTAGTAGACGCAGTAATTAGCCTCAACGATTTATTGACTTTTCTAATAGTTCTTTCAGTACTTTTTATTGAAGGCATTAGCTTAAACAAATGGCTATTGAGTTTTTTATGTTCTACCGCTTCGTCTTTACGCTTATTCGTAATATATAGTTCGTAGAGGTCTTTAGCTTGGTATGCCTTTTCTCGCAATTCTTTGAATTTTTCCAATTCATAGAACGAAGAAGGCGAAGCTATAAATCGTTTAACCACAGGAATGTCTTCGCCTTTCCATTCTTCTCCTGTCGAAACAGTAGTTACGAATTTAGTAGCATCAAACACACTTGCTCCAGCACCTCCAGTGAAATGTTCCATTAAATGTTCTAAAGTTTCTGGGCTTACTGACATATCTAAACCTAGAAATTTCCCACCTTCTACTTCGTTTCCACCGAAAACTCGATTAATTCCTTTAGCTGATTTTTCAAAAAGCCAATGAACCGTTTGCCAATGTCTTTCAGAGTCGGGATCGGCATAGGGAGCAAAAGGACTTGGCTCTGGAATAATAGCATCCCCTTTCCAATCTCGATTAATAGAAAGATCTACTAACGGATCTAATACATCAGGTGATAACGAACGCAACAAAGTTCCATCTCCTCCTATTGGATTAAATGCTCCTGCTGCGGCAGACATTATGTGCATAGCTCCTTCCGAGGGACGCATATTTCCCGACATACCGTTGGTAGATGCCTCATCTGCGACCTCATCTGAAAAACCTTGAGATTTTAAATAGGTATAAAGAGTTTGCTGCTTTAAAACCATAGCAGTTTTAGCTCCCGTATAATGTAAGACGTTGTATCCGTAAGGCATAGGAATGCTTATAGCCTCTTTACCATTAAACGGATTCATTATCACAAAATTAGTTTTCTTCTTCCATTCAGGGATTTGGCCATAGTAAGAAACTCCCGTTTCTTCGTCTTCGCCAGAAATCATCTGATTCAACAACTCTGCCAAAAATCCAGCGGCCATAATATTAAACATTACTTTTTGGCCTCGATCCGAATGCTTTAAGGATTTATACATATTATAGCTGCCTTGAATGCTGGCATTAAAAAACATAAATAAGTTATTCAAAGCGGAGCCGTACTTCCCTTTTCTAGTAAAGTTTACTGTAATATTTCTAGATAAATACGCTGCCTTTTGAGGAGACATTCCTTTTTCTCTAGCAAGTTTATAAGTAGCTAATCTAGATGCAGACTCCATACCCGAATTGACTCCTTCTATTATCTGCCCTACTTGAGAAACTAGGTTTTTAGATAGGGCAAGAGCTTTAGCTTGGACGGTCTTATTCTTAGAGTTCCTAGCTTTGGCATTAGCGGCATTTATCTGTTTAGAAAGTTTTCTAAGTGTGGCAACTTGGCTTTCAAAATCATTACGTCCATAAAAAGTAATACGTCCTCCATGTTCCCGCATCTCTTCGTAAACTGCATCCCATTCGTCTTGTTTTTTCTGCTGTTCAGGCGTTAGAGGCTTCTTACCTTCTTTGTCTTTTCGACCTAAAGGATCGGCATAACGCATTGCAGTAGCTAAAGCGTCCCATATAACCCCTTGGTTTTTATCTATTGCTTCTATTTTACCTCTAGTAAATATACCGGGAAGATTCCAAATATTAGCTAACTCTCTAGCTAACTCTTTGCTTTCAGTAGCAGATAAATTAGCTTTAGCAAATTGAATATCTCGCAATAAGTTAGGTATTATAAAAGACGGATTATACTGAGTGTTTACTCTAGATAACCATTTAGTCATTTTCCCTACTCCTCTAGTATATTCTTGAATAGAAGATACTCCTGAGTTTCTAAGCTCGTGAGCAAGAGCAGGGTTAGCTACTCTTAGATATTTGTTAACTCCTTTTACTTTTAACGCAATGACATCATGTTTCCGATGCCATAAGGGATCGTTAACCATTTTAACCATTTCGCCGCCACCAAATTCGTCATCTATTTTAGTCAACTTTCTAACATAATTAGGAGTAGCGACTTTAATTTCATCGTTTTTATTCCTAATCGCAAAAGCCCGTAATGATTGCATTACTTTATTACGTTCAGCTCGAATGACTGCGTTAGCATATTGTTGAAAAGTGTAAGAAATAATATTATCAGCTCTAGTAGAACGCCCTAAAGCTCGAATCATTTCTGGGCCTCTGACTTCTATGCCGTTACCAGTTTGTTCTAAAACAAAATCTTGGTTTTCTTTTCCTCGCAAGGGTACATAATTATCGTAATGGCTTTGAAGAATGTCGTAAGTTTTTGGAGTAATAAGTCCGCCTTCAAGCTGTATTTGCAACGTGCTGTTTGTTAGAGAATAGATGTATTTTTTAGCTATTTTTTCATACAAAGCTGTTTTTCCTTTAGCGTCTATTTCAGATAAAATATTCCTAGCCGATTCATCTGACATACCTGATCCAGCCGTTTTGTCGTTTGTTTGGTAATTAACATACAAAGAGTTTTTTTCCGCCATTCGACGGTTTCTAGAGGGAGCGTGTTTAGCGTATAAAAACTGATCGAATTCATTTAAGTCAATTCCATTGCTGACTAGCTCATCTTGAAAGCTTTGCTTAAACGAATTGAACTCAGTCATTTTTTCGCCTAACAAAGCTTCAAGGCCATCTAATTTATAATAGGCGTTTACGGAATCTCCAATTTGAGAAAGGCGTTCTTCTAAAGAACTTCCTTCTAAGCCAACTCCAACTCTTGCCATTATCTCAGCAAGATCGTAATAACGATTGATAAAATTGCGATTAATTAAAGCTTTAACCGCTGGGATTTTTCCTTTTCTAGCGTGTTCTTGTAAAGAGTACTTATCTACAAAAGACTCCCACCAAGAATCAGTAAGCTCCAATATATTAGCCGGGGTCATTCTTTCAACTAATTCTCTAGAAGGAGTTAGCATATTAATAATGGACTTTATTACTTTAGAAGGCAGCGTATACATTCCTCGATACACTCCTTTTACTCCATCCTCCCAAGCAAATTTAACTACATCGGTTACACTAGTTCCTATAGCTTTAGCAAATTCGGTAACTGAATTAATGCCTTTTTTTGATAGAAAAGCAGCAAGATCAACTAAAGAATTATATATTTGTGGAATCGCCGCAGGATTAAAAAACAAATTGGAATTCAACGCACCGCTCATTTTTCCTAATGCTAAAAATCCAGCCGACACGTTTTTCATGTGTTGTAAAAATCCAGCTTCTTCTGCTTTACCACTTGGAACATCTTTTCCATTTTTATAAATCGAAGATTTAGCTGTTTCTAAGTAGCTGTTTATTAACGTGCTTATGTCTACAAAATGTGCAGCTAATTCTGCATTCATCTGATCTTGAATTACTTTAAAGTTATCCGTTCCTCGTATATATGTCTCTATATTTTGTAGTTGTTTCCAAATATTTTCATAGAGTTCTCCCGGTGTTGTAGAATCTTTTGCGGATACAATTTTATCTTGTATCAAAGCAACATTAAGCATTAGTCGAGCTTCTTCCTTTGTATATTCACCAGCATCAAGTTTTTTCTGAAGACTCTCCCCCTCTAATCTAACTGCATCAAAAATTTTCAAACCCGAAGTGACCCCTCTATGATAATACCACCTGAATTTTAGAATATTTTGAAGTCGTGTTTCTAACTCAGCAAAATCGCCTACGAATTTTTGATTTCGTAGAATTTTAGATTTTTCCTGAGTTGGACTAGTAATGTTTGGAACGTTTTCTGTATTTGCATAAAATACTCCTTCAGGATCTAAATTTCTAAGAGGAATAAAATCAGTAACCCCTCTAAAATCTTGGTCTACCCCAACTCGTTCGCTTCCAAGTTTAGACAATATGTCTAAGTAATCTACGTTTTTAAAATCAACCATGCCTTTTTGGTGCAAACCAAAACGTAAAGCTATAGAAGACAATTCGTTTAAATCTTTAAGTGCTGAAACGGTTACTGCATCTTCTCTGTTTGGATCGGCTTTAAGTAAAGCTATTGTTTGAGTTCGTAATGTCTTTAATCTATTCAACAATGATTCAACTTCATAGTGCTTATGCTTTTGCATTACCGAAAAAAGAGAAAACTCTAAATCCGATAAAGCAGCATATTCTTTATTTGCATCTAGATAAGTTGCTCCATCTTCTTCTTTTAATATTTTAGAAGAGTCTCCCCAATGAGCATAAGGCCCAACTGTCTTATCTTCTGGATGGGATAAAGTAGTTACTAAATCCGTGTATTTTCTAGAAGGACTTGCTATTAAAGTATTGCCGTCTTCTTGAATAGAAAAAGCTTCTATTTCTTTTTTCCGTTCTAAAACTAATCGAAGTAGGCGTTCAGTCTCGTCAACATTTTTAGTAAACGATGGATTATTTTCAATATCAACGCCAGTTGACTCCATTGAATCTATCGGAACCTCAATAGGAGCAGTGTTAATAACGTCAAACGTTTCTGACCCAGCTTCATCTGTTATAGTTTGTTGGGTTTTAGATGTAGCATGAAAAGCAATTGTGTCACGAGGCGTAATCGCTTCTCCTCCTTTTATGTCTGGTCTATTTTCAGAAACAGCATCGCCTAAACTTAAACGATTAACTAAAGCAGTTAATTCGTCTGGCATAGCTCTATTTAAAAACTTAGTTTCTAATTCAATAATAGATTCTGGCAACCCTTCATAATTAGATTCTATTTGGTAAGTTTCAAAAAGTCTTCTCCACTCGATTATTCCATCAGTACGGACAAAAGGATCTAATAAAGGATAGTATCTACCTTTTCCTCGGCCTTGCATTGGGCGACCACCATCGTATTTTTTACCAGCTTTTAGCCCTTCAATAAGTTTGTCTGCTCTATTTTTATTTGTCTCCGTTGTCGTCTGTAAAAAACCGCTCCATGTTTGCACTCTAGAAACAGGCACTTGAAAATTAGGAGTTGTTTGACCTCCTTTATTTTTACTAGGAACTGATCCATCTGGATTAATCCAATTAGAGTTTAAAGCGGCCTTAGACACCGATCCGTCAGAAAACAACTCGTGGTATCTACCATCAATAGGAATAATAGATCGGTTTGGAACACTAGGATCTTGTAAAATATCGCCTACCCATAAATTAGGTATCTTGTCTTTATCTCGTAAAGCTTCGACTTCTTTTCTAGTTGCAATCCTAGTACTGTTTAAAACACCTTCTTCGTCATATAAAGGAATAGTAATATAAGAAGTATTTGGTCTTATAAAAGTAGCAGTTGCACCTAAAGGGGAGAATTGCCCTTCAACAATGCCACCACCTTCGCCTCGGTAATCAGGGCCATAAGTAAGCTCGTTATCGAAATCGACGGAAGTCCAATCAAACATAGGCAACGAGCCGTTAACAAATTCAGAACTCCCTGTTTCTACTTTTTCTAAATCTGATGTTAACTTAGCAATGTTCTGTTTAGTGATCTCAACACTTTCTTGAGTTTCCTCAACAGTAGGTTCGGCAGTTTCGGCAGTTTCGGCAGGAATAGCTCTCCTAGCTCTTACTCTTTTAGGCTTTGTTTGTTTATCTGGTTTAACTCGTTCAGGAATAGCGTCAGTATCAGAAGTTTTAGGAAGCCCTATAGTTTTAGCTAGATAAGATATTTCATTTCCTTTAGGAATTATAGGAGTAGTATTAACTCGTTCAGCTTGAGAAACTACTTGATCTGTTCTTTCTTTTTCTTGAGCTTGATTTTTAAGAGCTTCTTCTAGCTCTTTTAATTTAGCCTGTTCTTCCGCAAGACGCTGCTCAAGAAATCGTTTATTTGTAGTGTACTTGCCCCATTCAGTGACTCCTCTAACCGCAGTAGGAACTGACCCACCTATAACTTCTTGTAAAGCTGCTCGTGCTGCATTGTTTACTCTATCTCCTCTATCTACTCCTTTAGAAACAGCATAAGCATCAGACAAAGTAGATCCAGTTGCTCCGATTGCAGCATCAAAAGCCATTTCATCTACTACCTTAGTTCCTACTTTAGTTAACCCTTTACCAAAACCGGGAATAGGGATTGTAGTAGATGCAATAGCTTCCGCAGCAGCAGATAAAGAATCTATATTAGATACATCTCTTGCTGTGTTATAAGCATCTTCTATATTAGCAACTCCAGATTGATCTTGCTTGTATCTTTCTCCGAAATAAGTGTTTCTAAAAGATCCTCCTTTTGCAGTTAAACTTTGTAAAGTTGCTACAGTAGTTCCTCCAACTAAAAGCCCACCTAAAGGAGTGGTAGCTACACTTGCAGCTCCTCCAAGAGTTACGCCAACTCCAACATCTCTAGTTACGCTACCAAAAGTTTCTCCTAAAAACCCTCCAGATAATATTGGATATTGTTTTCTAGATTCAGGTTCGGCTTTCCATTTTTGGTACTCATCCTCTAGCATATTAATAGTTTCTGTTTCAGAAGCGTTTAATATAGCTAATCCCATTCCTAAATCCTCATTGGACTGTTCGTAAGATTCACCAAAAGCACCCGCAAACTCTCCCCAAAACCCGCTAGGTAATTCTTCAGACTTTTCTTCTTCGGCTTCTTCAGGCCAATATTTGTCTGGAAAACGTTCTCTTACTTCATCTTCTATTAACTCTAAAGGATAATAGCTTGGAAAAACCATGTATTCAGATGAAGAATCTAAGCCACGGGGATTGGTTATTTCTACTCGTTTAGCCATAAAACAAAACTATATTTTAATTTCGTCGATTTCGCCTAGAACAAAAGGATTAGAAGGTTTTCCTAACTTTTCAGAAATATTTTTTTGCTTTGACTTAAACATAGCTTTAGCTTCTTCTATTTCTTTTTCTAAACGGTCTATTGTTTCTTTGTCTATTTCAGTTACACCTTCAGGAGTGTCCATACTAAACGCTTTATTTTTAATATCTTCTATTTCTTTCCTTTTGGCTGAAATAAATTTATTTAAATCTTCAGCATTTTCAAAAGCTAAAGCATCAAATTTATCTTTTCTTTCTATATTAAATCTTTTTTCAGCAGCAGTAAGCTTAGAACCTAATGGGACAACTTGGTTATTAGTAAGAAGATATTTATCTTTTCCAAAATCTATTACTCTATAGTCTGGCCCTTCTTGTTTTTGAATAATAGATAATACTTTTTCTCCAAAACCTTCAGGAAATTCTTTTGCAGTTTTCCCTTCAAACAGTGTGGATATTCTTTCTGAAAGAGTTAGTTTACGCACATAATCAGATTCGTTTAAAGGAGATCTATTAAGCAAAGCATTTAGCCTTTCTTCAGCAACAACAACTTGGTTTTTAGCAGTTTCTACTCTTTTATCTGGAGTAGGAGGTCTTTGATAATTTAACAAAGAAGCTATTTTTTGAGGATCACCTTGGAACATCATAGGAATACTTTCTGCTAATGAAGGCATTGGAATTTTAATGCTGTCAGGATCATCAAGTTGTGCTGCAAGTGGGCCTAACTCATTTCTACGATTATAGTTCATTACCTCGTTGCCTTCTTTTAGTTTGCCAAAAAAGTTTAAACGTTCTATTGCATTTTGGTATTCTGAAGAAGTTTTAGGGGCGTTCCGGCCTAAAGAAGATCCGGGACTATTAAGTTCCATTTGATAAAACTTTTGGGCAGTTAAAAACTGCTCTTTTAACCTAGGAATTTTTTTCTTACGAAGAGCGTCCTCTTGCGATCTAAGTTTTTCTAAATCTCTATTGACTACATCTGGATTAACTAAATTGTCAGATACTTCTCCTTGTAAAGCCGCTTGCTGTTCTGTTCTTTTTAAAAGGTTTTCGTGTCTTTTAACCGCTTTAGTTTTTTGATCTGCTTCCAATGTAGCGGCTTCTAATTGATCTTGAATGTTCTCTATACTAGCACGAAGCTTGTCAGATTCTCCAAGGTCGCCCGTCTCTCCATTTTCAGCAACAACCTCGTTATAAGCAGACCGTCGATCTAGTACGTCTTGTTTAGCTTTAGCAATTTCACTATTGCGTTTAGCTTTAGCAGACATAAAAGATTTTTTATCGGGAGTAGTGCCTTTCCCAGAAGCTAAATCTAACATAAACTGTAAAGCGTTTTCTGCTTTATCTTTACGTTGTTTTTCTAAAATAGCTCCTGAAATAGAATCTCCTAATGAATCAATTCCTTTAGCGTACTCATCTCCAATACTACCCATCATCTGGATAATACCGGGTTCTATTGCTGGGCCTCCTCTTCCTTTATATTTACTAAAAAAATCTGACATAATATTATCCTTTTATTTTTGAATCCATGAATTTACGAATAACTGGTTTTAACCAAGGATGTTTTCTTAACCATTGAGCAAACTGTTCGCCATGTTTAAGATATAAATTATAAAACCAATTAGGAGCGTCAGTAAACATCCACTCTCTAAACATTAACCACTTAGGATTATTCTCGCCGTAAACTTCTCTAGCTACCCAACAACCTAACGCTATAGCAGAACCTACTTTTCCAATAGCTCCTATAGCTGACCCAAAGATAGAACCTCTATTTTTGGCACTTGCGGTACGTGCGGCAAGTTGTCCTTGCCAATTTTGATTATAAATATCTCCAGCGTATTGACTTTCTGGACTAAACATTGCACCGGGATTAAATGACTGAGCTTGTCCAGCAAAACCTCCCCCAATCTGATTCATAGATGGAGATAAACTAGATGGTCTACCTAAGATCGCCATAAACGGATCGGCTGAAGTAGATTGGTTTAAACCAACCATAGACTGAGCAAACTGTTGTCGTTCTCTTTGTTTTCGTTCGCTTCCTTGTAATTGAGCCCAAGATTCAATTGCAGCATCGTTTATCCCATAACCAAACCCTCTTGCAGCTTGAGCCCCTCTTGCAGCTTGTTGTAATTCTCTTTGTTCTGAAGCGTTTAATCTTCCGCCATGCCTAAGATCTGAAAGAGCTTGCCTATTTAACTCGGCCATTAAAGCGGCTTGTTCAGGGTTAGCCGCATCAAAAGCGGCTTTAGCTCGTCCACCTAATTGTTCTACAGAAGCTATGTCTGCTTCTCTTTGAGCGGTTAACTGTTCTCGATCTAATGCTCCTATTCTTCTTTGAGAAGTTTCATATAAATCTAAAAGACCGGGGGCAATTTGAGTAGCAATGTCTAAATCTAATTGAGCATATTTTCCTCTCCATTGCTCCTCCGAAGCGTATAAATCTGGAGCCAGATCCATCTGTGCTTGCAAAGTATCAGATACTTCTCTGTAATAATTTCTAGCGGGAGGGGCTTCAACCTTTGTTTTTCTTGATCCCATATCGTTTTACCTTATTTTCGTACTCTTTCCATGTATAAATTCTTAATTGATCTCCCCTTCTATGCCATGCAACGTAGGGTAGCTTAAACGGAGCAACTTCCAAGAATCTTTTAAGCGCAGCTTTTCCCGCACCTCTCCAGACAAACCACGTATCACAATCCTCTTTTGGGTATGTCTTTGTTGTCGCTCCTTCTTCATCCAATCTATCTTTAGGCATAGGTCTTCCCATAATAAAAGCATCTTTCCCACTCCAGACGTAGGCATTATGTAAATGCCATACCAAATCTTCTTCAAAAGTGGAAAGACTACTCTCATCATGGGAAGCCCTAGCTAACTGAATTGGTGACATTAGTCAGTCTCTTCAGTCTCCTCCTCCTCTTCCTCTTCCTC
>TARA_R100001594_G_scaffold23518_4_pt1 | contig 12469 bp, 21 predicted proteins | sample TARA_R100001594 | Tara Oceans TARA_R100001594 (sample SAMEA2622752) | marine metagenome | biome: marine biome (ENVO:00000447); feature: marine epipelagic mixed layer (ENVO:xxxxxxxxx); material: "saline water (ENVO:00002010), including plankton (ENVO:xxxxxxxx)" | depth 150 m | reverse complement strand
TATTCGGTAAACACGAGTCAGACCACCACAGAACATATGCTAAAATTGGGTCTGATGGTAGGATGGACTTTGGGGTTGAAAATGGCTCTGGTAATGACGAAGGTGGTAGGCTTAGATTAACTAATGCTGATTTATCGAGTGCAGACACTTGGTATCATATTGTTTGTGTATTTGATGGAACACAGAGTGATAGTACTGTATCTGTTCAAAATAAACTTAGGGCTAAAATTTATATAGATGGTGTTAATAAATCTGTAACTGATTCTGATGAATTTCCTACACACACATCTAATTCAACAGATTATGGTAATTTTGAAGTAGTAATAGGAAATTTCCAAAATGGAACTAATGATATTTTTGATGGTAAAATAGACGAGGTTGGGATTTGGGATGTAGCTCTTGGAGCTACAGCAATAAGCCAGATTTACAATAGTGGTACGCCACTTAACCTTACTGAGCCAGTAGGTACTGGAATTGCTGACTATAATACTACAAATGCAAAAACAAATTTACAAGTTTACTATCGCATGGGAGATGGTACTGAGAATGCTACAGGTACTACGATATATGATATGAGCGCAAATAGTAATAATGCATCAATGAGTGGATTTGATGAATCGGATTTCGTGGAGAGTACACCAAATGACTAGATTTGCAAATAGAAAATACGTAATTGTTAATGTTAGCGATATTACTAGCGAAATGATTAACAATGCACTTGAAAGAAGTATGGATGTTTTAAGAAAAACAAACGATGAAACTAAAGCAATTTTAAAATGGAATGGAGATACTCCTTCTTGTTTTAGTGGAATAACTACTTATAATCATAGTGAAATAATGACAGAATTAGCTAAATCGGAATGGACATATGAATAAAGCAGAAGTTAAATGCGTACATTGTGATGAGCCAAATCCAGAGCATTGGTTTTATTGTAGGATATGTGGAAAGCAAGCAGCTCAAAACAAATATACCAGTAATCTCTGGATGAGAACTGAAAGAGGTAAAAGAAGTGATATAGAATTTAGTACTATGTCAATAAATGATAGCATATCAAGTATGAATCAAAAACTAAATTAAGGAGAAATATTATGCCTTACGGAAAAGGAACTTATGGGTCTAAAGTTGGTAGACCTTCTAAAGCAGCTAAAAAAGCTGGTAAAAAGAAAATGAAAAAGAAAGGAAAGAAAACCTATTAGGGGATTAAAATGGCAGTAGATGCATTCGATATACAAGTTCAAGCTTTATTAGGAATTGGTGATACAACTCTTACTTCAATACAGAGCAGGCTAGATACTTGGTTATGTAATGGATATAAAGAGATAGTAAATGTGCTACCTCCTTATATGTATGATTCTATAGCTGAAGAGTCTAGTGTAACAGATGCAACTGCATTAAAAGATATGACTACTTCGAAGATATTATCTGTAATGAGAATGAGTCCTAGCGGTTATAAGCCTTGCAGGCAAGTTGGCCCTGATATGAGAGGAAGAGTGGAGGATGAGGATGACTTGCATTATGCTACGGTAGATGACCCAGTATGGTTTTGGGGAGACCAAGGAAACCTTACTGTAAAACCTAATTCTGCAGATATATTAATTAGACATATTAATTATCCTACTAATCTTGATGCTAACACAGATAGTACTGTTGCAGATTTACCAGATGAAGCAGAGCCAGCATTAGTTTTGTATGTAGCTATAAAGGCAGGGGAATATATGTTGGCAAATGAAGAAGATATAGAATTATTAGTACCTATTATAGCAAATCTAAAAGATGACTATATGAAAAGTATTAATGGATTAAAAGGAATAACTGCTACTCAATAAGGAGATAAATATATGGCAGTAAATAAATTAAGCGTTAAACAAATAGCAAATAGAGTAAAGGAAATATTTCCTGGCACTCCAGATGCATATATAATGCAACTTATAAATGATGCTTTGGTAGAGTTAGGAACTTATAATACAAAAGTTTCACACGCTAAAATTAGTACTGTCGCTAATCAAATGTGGTATGATTTAAGTGATGGTTCTACTGATTCTAGCAATATGAAATTAGAATTAAATAAAATTGATAAAGTATATTTAATGGATAGTGAGGGAGATTATATACAAATACCAAGATTAACTGATACAAACTTATTACTCACAGATGTTACAAGTGAGTCGGCGTTGGAGGCGCCAGATTAATGGCTAGTAATATAACATATCCAGATAAGCATGCGGCATGGTTTATAGAAGGAAATAATCTTTGTCTAATTACTAATTTAGATGCTACTGGTAATACTAATTCAACAGGAAGTGTTCAGTCTGGAAGAAAGTTATGGAAAGCAATACAAGAATCTGTTACAGATGGTATTTTAATATATTATCAGTCTGAGCCTAATAAGGTTACATCAAATTCTGATTACCCAGATATTGATAATAATATGCATAAATCATTAGTGGATTATGTTAAAAAATGCTTATATATGGATAAAGCAGGGAAAATGCAAGACCCTGGTCAAGCTCAACTATCTATAGCTATGGCTAATATGCATGAAAAAAACTGGATTGATGCTAGTAAAAGATTTGGAATGAAAAAGAGAGATAAAACAGGTGGTGTAAGAACTATAAAACCATTTAATATGTTATAATGAATACAACAACTAGTTTAAAAAATGTAGAACCTTACTACATATCAAATAAAATGAAGGTAAATGTTTTAGAAGTTATTGAAAAAAGTGATGGCTCCGCAGAAATAACTATAGATGTGGACAGATATGGTCTGGATATGTTAGTTAAAGAAGGATTTCTATCAATAATAAACAAAGGGTTAGACCTCAATAAGCAGTAATATGAACGGAAAAGGAGATAAAAAGAGACCTATGTTTATTAGCAGAAAAGATTATATTAAGAAATATAATAAAATTTTTAAAACTAAGAATAAAAAATGAATATTGAGGTAATATATGGTAGAAGTATTTGCAGAGTACGGTACAATAGGTGTAATGGTAGTTTTATTTGCTGGTCAAATAATGTTTTTACAGAAAACTTTAATGGGTAAATTAGAGGAAATAGAGCAAATTACTATCAAGTTAATTGACAGATGGAATAAATCTGATGATATTAGAGATAGAAGGCACGAATCTTTAATACAAGAAATGAATGATATAACTGACGACTTAAATTTTGTTAAAGGTAGAATAAACGGAGGCACGCATTAATGCACGAAACGCTTGTATATGATTATGCTATTAATCTATTAAGAGATTTTGTTAAAGAAAAAGGTTTTATTGAGGTTCCAGCGCAGTCAAGACTAAATATAATGTCTGCCTGCGAAGACCCTAGTACTGTAGCGACTTTCAAAATAGGTGGTCAAGTAATGCCTATGATTCAATCGTCTCAGATGACTTTAGAACATGAAATATTACAGAATCAACACTATAAAGGTGTATACTGTATGAGTACAAGTTATCGTGATGAGCCTAATCCTATTAAGGGTAGACATTGTTTAACTTTTCCTTTATTTGAAATAGAGTCTTTTGGCGGTATGGAAGATATGATAAAGTTTCAAGCAGAGTTATTAGACTATCTAGGGTTTAAGAATCCAAGTGAAGCTTTATATGAACACGTATGCCTCGAATATGGTATAGATATAATAGAAGGTAAGCATGAAAGTAAAATGCAGAAAGATTATGGTGATGTTATAAGTCTTCAGTATTTTCCTAAACGTGCAAATCCTTTCTTTAATATGAATCACCATAGAGACGATTTGTATGAAAAAGTCGATGTAATTTTAGCTGGACAAGAAACAATAGGTTCAGCGTCTAGGTCAAGTGACAGGCAAATGATGTATGATAACTTTATGTCAATATCTAATGGGGAGTACTCTCAGAAGCTATTTGATTTATTTGGTAAAGAAAGAGTCATGCATGAATTAAATACTTATTTATCATTAGACTTCGTTCCAAGATATGGTATGGGGATTGGTGTAACAAGGTTATGCAGAGCTTTAAAGGAGTGTAAAATTTATGGATAGTTTGAGAATAACAGGACAAAGTGTTGCTTCAATGGGGTTATTATATTTTGAAGTTATACCTTGGGTACTAGCTGTTATCGTTGGTGTCTTGCAGGTTGTTTATTTAGTAAAAAAAATAAAGGAAAAGTAATATGAAAATTAAGGGAGTTAATATAGACTCATTAAATAAAAGACAAATGAGCGCTATGAAAAAACACAGTAAGCATCATACTGCAAAGCATTTAAAGGCAATGGTTTCTTTAATGAATAAGGGGAGTACTTTTACTGAGTCTCACAAGTTAGCTATGAAAAAGGTTGGTAGATGAAAAAGAAAGATTCTAGACTAAAGAAGGCTGGTGTAAGTGGGTACAATAAGCCTAAACGAACTCCTAATCATCCTAAAAAATCACATATTGTTGTTGCAAAGGAAGGAGATAAGATAAAGACTATAAGATTTGGTCAGCAAGGAGCTAAGACTGCTGGGAAACCTAAGAAAGGAGAATTAGCAGCTATGAAAGCTAAAAGAAAAAGCTTTAAAGCTCGTCATAGGAAAAATATTAAAAAAGGTAAAATGTCTGCTGCTTATTGGGCAGATAAAGTCAAATGGTAAATTATAGGAGAATATATGTTAGATTTTTTTAGTTGGTCAAATCTATTTTACTTAATTGCTTTAATCATAGCAGGTATAGCCACAATGATGGCGGCCAAATATAAATCTATGATGAAAGAAATAGGTGATGTAGCTAAAGTTCTTGAGGAAGCATATGCTGATAAAAAAGTAACTGCTGCTGAAAAGAAGAAAATAATGAAAGAAGTACTTGATGTACTTAAAAGTGTAATAAATTTAAAATGGAAGATATTCTAATGGCGACTACAATAATAGCATCTACTCTTAGAGTAAACATAGAAGAGCATATAATATTAAATGGTAAGCAACAGGGTGGAACTAACACGCTTAATATTGGTAGCATTAATGAAGTATTTACAAGAATTGTATCGTGTCCTGCTGAAAGTGAAACTACCTTAATCCATTTTCATAGTTCAGTTGCAGATGGAACTCTTTCTGCTGTAGATATTGATAATGTTAAATACATAAGATTAACTAACTTAGATAGTTCTAATCCTTTAACATTAAGTTTGCAGTCAGACGTAGGAGAAGACGACTCTTCTGCCGATGAATCAGCTAGTATATTAATAGAAGCTGGTAGAAGCTTTATAATGGGAACCCCTAACGATGGAATTGGAATATCAGATGCTAATTCAAATTTAGTTACAGATTTAGTTGATTTAGAAAGTCTTGTAGTTTATCCAGGTTCTAACGCAGTAGACGTAGAACTTTTTGTAGCAAGTAGTTAAAATAATATAGGAGTAATCATATGGCTAGTACCATAACAGCGGCAACAATGTCAGTAAGTTTAACTGAAAATATTACTTTAAAAGGTAAGAATCAAGGAGCTACTACTAGTTTTTCAATTGCTAGTATTAATGAAATTTTTAAAAGAATAGTTACATGTCCAGCAAGTCAAGATACTACAATTGCTTTATTTCAAAGTGCTGTTTCTGATAACATAGAATCACTGGGATTAGATACTCAGGATGTAAAATATATTAGAGTTACCAATTTAGATGATACCAATTCTGTAAATCTATCCTTACAAATAGATGCAGGAGAAGATGATAGTGCTGCAGATGAGTCAGCAACAATACTATTAGCGGCAGGTCAAAGCTTTGTAATGGGTACATCTCACGATTCAGTAGCAGTAAGCGACGCTAATGCTACTATTGAGACTACATTGCATGATTTAGAAAGCATATTGATAGACCCAAATGGAAATGCTGTAGATATTGAAGTATTTGTAGCGAGTGCATAATGGCTAAATTCAGTAAATCATCTTTAGATAAATTAAAAACATGTGATAAGAGGTTGCAATTAGTATTTAATGAAGTTATTAAAACAGTTGACTGCTCTATACTTGAGGGTCATAGAGGAAAAACTAGACAAAATACTCTTTATTTTGAAGGAAAAACAAAGGTTAAGTACCCTAAAGGTAGGCATAATGCTAGTCCTAGTAGGGCTGTTGATGTCGTACCTTATCCTATCGATTGGGAAGATAGGGAAAGATTTCATCTCTTCGCAGGATTCGTTATTGGAACTGCATCACAACTAGGAATAAAGCTTCGTTGGGGAGGAGATTGGAATATAAACTGGTTTGTAGATGATAATAAATTTGATGACTTTCCACATTTTGAGGTAGTTGATGGCTAAACAAAGGCTAAATACACCTTTATTTCAAGGAGGCTTGAACACATTATTAGACCCTAGAGATATTAATCCTCAAGAGCTATCTATGGCTAAAAATGTTATGTTTGACAAAAATGGAATCATTAGATGCATAGGTAAGGGGTTATCTATGAATAATGAATTGCCCTATATAGCTATGGATAACTTATCCCATGGATATGGTTTTTATTCATTTGAATCAGGATATAGTGCAGGATTATATGATACTGGTAGCTCTACTGGTGGAGCTTATTTAGAAAATGAATTATTTACACACGAAGGAATTGATATTAATGGAGAAAATTCATTAAGTAAATACTGGTATATGCTTGCTGACTCTACCTCTCAAGTACATCTCTATTCAATAGGTGGACAAAACTGGAGTCAATCTATAAATCTCACAGATAACCCTAATAATGTGTTAAAGGCTATATATCATACGGCTGATGAAGCTACTAGAATCTCAGACTCAAACATTAGTATATCTCATACCAGTAAAAATAAATGGTTTGGATTCATTAAGAGCACTAATTTTTTTAATAGTTCTGCTGTTAATGATGATTACTATTTTAACGGATGGTTTGAGTTAGATAATGATATTAAAAGCCCTACTGAAATAGATTTTGTGACAGGTGGAGACCCCCTTGATGGAACTAGCGGAAATGCAACTGGGTTTGAAGTAAAAATAGAAGCTACAACTGGTGGTAGTTTAGATTTTACTGAAGAAATGAATGCAGATAGCACTCAATTAATATATGACTTAGGCGCTACTTTTATTTATGATGGTATACAAGAGTCTTTAATGTTTGAAGTTGAAGATAAGACAATACAAGATAGTGGTGGAAATGCAACTGATGAAACCTCAGATAATGCTTTAAACGTTTCAATAGGGTTGAAAACAGGATTTAATCCTAGAATAACTGGAGGAAGGATATATTATAAAAAAGCTAACAGTAATGAAGACTATGTTTTATTATGTGATATAGATTTTTCTAAAGGTGTTAGAGCTTCACTAGACAACTCTCATTTAGATAGTAGTTGGTCTGGAAGTGGAACTACAAATGCAACAATGACTAGCAATGTAGCTCTTGTTACTGCAAAAAATTTAGATACATATACCTCACTAACAGAATGGGGAGAAAAGGAGAAAAGAATTTCTATTGGGTGCATGACTGACTATCCTGTAGATAGCAGTTTAGAAGGATTAAAAATTTCAGAAGGATATAAAAGTTCTACTATAGTGAATAGAAGAGCTTTTATTGCTAATTGTAAATTATATCATGATGAAACTTCTGGAGTTGCTACTGGGGAAAGTTTCGTAGAAAGAGATAAGATTTACTATTCTGGGTTATGCAGTCGTAATGGTGTTACGTTTGAACCTGCATATGATTGCTTTCCAAGATACAATTATATAGATGTAGTTAAAGGAGATGGAGAAGAATATACTGTTTTAAAAGGATATGCGGATAGATTGCTAGCTTATAAAAGTAATTCCCTATATATTATTAATGTAGCAGGAAGACCATCTCAATGGTTTTTAGAATCTCAACACAAAGGACTAGGAGTTTCAAGGCCATGTCAAGTTGTTGAAAGTGAAGATGGTATTATGTGGGCTAATAAAAATGGAGCTTATGTTTATACAGGTGGAGAAGTAAGAACCACGACCACAGAAGATATTAGTTTTGGTTCAGATATAGTAAATCTTAGTAAAAGTAAAATTGCTACTAGAGAGTGGTTTACTGAAGACAAATTAATTAGTGTTGGGTATTTATTAAATAAACAGCAGTTATTAATAATAAGTGATACTTCTAATGGGAATAGCTCTGTTTCTTATATTTATGATTTTAATACTAACACTTGGTCTCAGGGAACGGAGAATACAGTATTGCCATTAACTGGCTCTACAGGACAGATAAGTAATTTTATATTTAATCATAACTACGATTTATCTTGGGCTTCATTATCAGATATTGTTCCAGGAACAGAGTTAGTTGTTAATGGTAATTTTTCACAAGATGTAGCTGATGGAACTTCTGGTTTTATGAATGATGATAACGAATCAGATGGATACGGTCAAACAGTAGATGGTTATACTGGGGTTATGGTTAATACTCCAACTGATAATCAAAGAGTTTTTGTTGAAATAGGAGTTCCTAATAAATTATACCATAGACACCAAAGAGGAAGTTTAGATGAAGGGTGGTTCCAAACTATGCACGGATATCTAGAGTATACAATCCCAACGTCTTTATCTGCAGGGGAGACTTATAAAATAAGTTATATAGCTAGTCCAGGTGGAAACAATCCAACTACTTTTTATACTGATATATATAAATCTGGAAGCCCAGTTCAAACAATAAATACTATTGAAGATGTAACTGAACCTACAAATATAATATCTTACCACCTTATCCCTACAGGAGATGGAGGTTCTTATAAGTTAAGACTTAGAGCAAGTCAAAGCTCTGGTCTTAGCTATGTTAATTATAGAGATTGGTGGTTTTCTAGTTTAAGCGTTACAAGTGTTACATCTGGCAATTTAATTGATTTTAATAAGTTTAATAATGTTAATACTATTATTGGAGCATTAGATGTAGAAAGATTTAAAATGCCTGCTAATTCTATTGATATAAGAACTAAAGACTATGATTTTGGAGAACTATCGTTAAAGAAACGAGTGTATGGAGTTTATATCACTTATAGAACAAAAGACTCTACCCAGACCGCTCCTGTATCTTATGCATTAGATGGTGCTTCTGCTTATAATAATAATTCTAGTAATTGGACAAATCTTACAGGAAATATGAGCAATACATTAGGAGAATGGAAAGTAGGAAAATTTTATCCTTCATCTCCATTAACGTGCCAAAGCATTAGATTAAAAATAACTAACCCTTCAGAGGGGATAGTAGAGATTAATGATATTGCTATAGAATACAGAATTAGTGGAAGGAAAGTAGCTTAATGGCAATGCAATCAAACTTAAGAAGAGCTTCAAATAAAGCAGTTTTAGAAAGTAGTCCTGCAGGCAGTAGAGAGAAAGCAAAAGAAAAGCTATTAAAAAGAAAAGGGAATTTAGAAGCAAAAAAGAATTTAATTGCTAAATCGAATATTATAGCATCAAAAAATGCTATAGTTGGATATGGAGATTCTAATAGAAAATTAGACCCTATGACAAGTTTAGATGTAAATGGAGCTGTACAGTTTAATTCTAAAACAACAATTCCAGGGAATCCACCACCAGGTTCAGCTGTATTATATGTTACTGGTTCAGGTTTAGCAACAGATGGAGATGTAACTTTAAAGGTTACTAATTCTTCAGGAACAACAAAAAGTTTTATATTAAAAGATTTTGATACTGGATTACAAGTATCTGGGGGAGAAGGAGAAAGCGCCGCTGTCGAATTATATGCAGATGAAGGAGATGACGCTGCAGATAAATGGAGGTTAATAGCTGTAAATGGTGGAAATTTAGAATTACAATCATACTCAACTGGTAGTTGGGTTGCTTTAGCTTCTTATAGGACAGATGGAAGATTGACAGGTGGATGCTTAAAAGATGAAGATGATATGGCTTCAAATTCTGCAGCTCATGTTGCAAGTCAACAATCAATTAAGGCTTATGTAGATACTAATAAGTATATAGTGGTACATGGAGGTTTTAATTATGGAGTATCTGCAGGAACTAAACAATGGATACCTTTAGCTGGTAGTAGTATATCAGATATATCAGGGTCTTCAACTACAGGTTACCCTGAGTATGTAAATTTTATAGCTCCATATGATGGTAGTCTTGAAAAAATTATATTTAGGTCTGAAGAAGCTTGCGGTTCAACTGTTGTAGGTTTCCATAGAGGTACTGATGGCAATGAAATGCCTTCTACTACAGCAACTCAATCAGTTACTGTAGATATGACAACAGATGATACCTCTTATGAATTTGCTTTTACATCAAGTAATACTTTTTCAAAAGGAAATATTATTGGAGTAAGCTTTGACCCAACTAATGACGCAAATGATGTAGCGTATACAGTAGTTTTTAAAATGGATATAACAACTTAAAATTATTTAGGAGGAACAATGAATACAGTTAGTGATTTTTTAAGCCCAGTACAGGCTAAGCTTGCCTGGTTAGGAAACGTGACGGACTCTATGGAAGCTACGAAGGATTTTGCAGGAGATATTAGTTCGTATGGGAAAGATGTTGCAGAGAAACTTTCAGCAGGAAGAACGCTAGGAGGGTATGGAGTTCCTGCGCTTATGTATGCACTCCAAGTTACTAATCCTTTACTTTTAGCCGCAGGAAGCATACTTGGTTCTTTATTTGGTGGAGAAGTAGCAGAGACTCAAATTGAGGCTCCACCTCTAGCAGATATGTCGAAAATAAAATTTGGAATGGATGATTTAGCCGAACTAAGAGATATCAGGAAAGACTATACTTCTCAGTCTGATTTTTCATATGACTTAATGAGTGCTGTAGATAAAGCTTTACAAGTATATAGCTTAGGTAGTGGTGTTACTAGTTTACAAGACTTATTGTCTGGTAAAGGTAGTAAAGGAATCTTTGGCATTGACGATGTACCTATGGACGATTTCGTTTAAAATTTTATAAAAGGAAAATAATATGAATAATAGTATTAGTAATTTTTTTAATATTCCAACACAATATAGTAGTAGTCCTTACTATAAGCAAGCTTTACAAACTTTTTTTAATGACCCTACTATTGATGATAGGTATAAAAATTTATTTTCTGGAGATTATACTCCAGATGAATTTGCGTATACAATAGCCCCTGCATTAGCTGATTATGTTGAGCCTCCAGAATTTGCCACTTTACCTGTATCAGATTATCAAAGGGCAATTACAAAATTTGGTACAGAGATGGAACAATTAGGCTCTCAATTTGGTTCTGATGTCGACACTTTATCAGCGGCACTTATGCCTACAGAGACTCAGTTTACAGGTTTAAATATTTCTCCAAGAGAAGCATTAGAAAAAAGGGAAGACTTATTAGGTGCTTATCTAGATGCTATTAATGTTAGAGATATAGGGCGTCAAACAATAGCAGACAGTCTTTCAACAGACTTAAAAGATATAGGAATAGATTATGAAATGCTATTAGGAGGCGATATAACAGAGTTTATAAGTGCTATTCCTGAAGAGCTTCCTGACCAATATACCGATATGCTTGCCACGTATGGGAAATATGTAGAAATGGAGGCTGCTATTAGAGGAGATTTCTCTAAAGAATCAAGCTATGAGGAGGCGATGCAAGAAGCTGAGAATAGAAGATATAATTGGGAAAATGCATATGAAAAAGGAATGATATCTCCAGAAGACTATCAGTATGCAGTTAGTATGGGCTGGGCAGAGTCAGGAATAGAAGAACCTAGGTATTTGGCTTTTTCAGGTATGGTCGGAGAATAGAAATGGCTATTAGATATACTGAACCTAGAAAAGGCCCTTGGCAGACTCTTGAAAGATTAACTCCTCAATGGATGCAATTGTTAGCTGATTTTAAAAAAACAGAGTTAGAAACTGAATTACAGAAACAAAAAATTGCATCAGATGCACAATACAAAAGAGATGTTTTAAATCAAAGAGAAAAACAGCATACTGAGACTTTAGAGCAAAAGAGGAAACAATTTGAGTTAACACAAAATAATAATACCGCTAGAACGCTTATAACAGCAGTAGGGGGTATGGGTTCCGAGGAGGCTAAAACAGTACTAGATAATTACTTTGAGAGTAATCTATCGAATAAGACTAGTGAGAGTATTAATAATTCAATTACGGCTTTGAGGGAAGGATTTAAGGAGAAAAGTAATTTAGAGTCTAACAGACAAAATGCGCTTAACGATATAATTACTGGTAAAAGCAACGACTTCCCACTTTGGATGGGATATTATAACTTAGACCCTAATAATTCAGAAGATTTAAAAATTATTAATCAAGGTAAAAATATTTTTACTGAGAGAAAAAATGAAAGAACTAAAGCATTAAACAGTATTAATTCTATTACTAATGCTATGGATAAATTTAAAGACCCAGATGGAAAGATTTCACCTCAATTTCTTCCTCAATACAATAAACTAAAAACAGAGTTATTGAATATTGTTGATAAGATGAACTTCGAAAAAGTCCCATTAAAGATAGGAGGCATACTTATAAATACAAATAAATTTAA
>TARA_R100001594_G_scaffold19550_2_pt1 | contig 12470 bp, 15 predicted proteins | sample TARA_R100001594 | Tara Oceans TARA_R100001594 (sample SAMEA2622752) | marine metagenome | biome: marine biome (ENVO:00000447); feature: marine epipelagic mixed layer (ENVO:xxxxxxxxx); material: "saline water (ENVO:00002010), including plankton (ENVO:xxxxxxxx)" | depth 150 m | reverse complement strand
AGAAATGGTTTAGTTGAAGCTGGAAGAGATATTAAATTATCAGGAGCGCATGCTAAAGCAGTTAATGGAACATCTGTCGGGATTTGTCTTGTCGGTAAAGAAAATTTTGATCAAAGACAATTTGATGCTTTAAGAGATACTGTTCAAATGCTTTTAAAATTATATCCTGAATCTAAAGTGATTGGTCATTGTGATGTTGAACCTAAGAAACCTTATTGTCCTGGATTTGATGTAGTTAAATGGTTTAGCGAAGCCATTCCTTCCATTGATCGCCCATAACTTGAGTCGCGATATCTTTCTTACTTTTTAAAGACTTAATAATTAAGTTATCAACTGTTTTTAAAGTCGTTATATCTATATAGTTCACATTTTTTTTCTGCCCTATTCTATGACAACGGTCCTCGGACTGTAATCGATGTTCTAGATTATAACTATTACTATAATAAATTACTGTATTAGCCGCTTGTAGGTTTAAACCAAAGCCCCCTGTAGCAGGGTTCGCAACAAAAAATTTCGCATTCCCCTTGGTAAATGCTATAATATTAGCCTTTCTTTCTTTGTCATCTGTATCTCCCCAGTACTCTACAACCTTATCTGCGCCGTACTTTTCTTTTAATTCTTTAGCAATCCTAAGAAGATCAGCCCGATAACAAGCCCATATAATACATTTATTATCGACCTCTTCTGTAAGTTCTAATAAAGCTTCCATTCTATTATTGTTTAAGTAAGTAACATGACCCTGGTTGTCTATTAAATGACCACAAACAATTTGATGTAATTTTCCTAGCATTGCTAATTTATTAGGGACAGTCACAACAGAGTTTTGAGTAGTGGTGACACATAATTCTTTCATTTCTTTGTAGGCTTTCTCTTGCTCTTTAGTCATATCAACATATCGATATTGATAAGTTTTTTCCGGCAGATCTAAACAGTCATCTTTTTTAACTCTAAAACTAAACTTTCTTAATAAGTCATTTAACTCGTCAGTCCTTTGAAAACCAGTAACTTTCTTAAATGAACGATTTCCTAAATTCATATTTACCATTATAGCATAGCGATTTCTAAAAGAATAGAATGATGAAAACCCTAGGTGATACTCATCTAGAAACTCACATTGACTATATAAGTCTAATGGATCTCGCGTCACGGGTTCACCAGTTAAAATACGTCTATACTTAGCGAGTGTTCCTGCTTTAATAATAGCTTTAGTTCTTTTAGCATTAGGATTCTTAATAGTGGTACTCTCATCTACAACCATCATTGCCCTAGAAGTATTTAATAAACTTAAAGCCCACTTCACTCCTCTAGAGCTACTAAAAGCTTCTATATTCATAATAATTATTCTTAATTCATCTCCTGCTCTTACAATATCTTCTAAATATTTCTTTTCTTTTTTCCTAGGATTAGCACTCCATATAGCATACCGATAAATAATATGATCAGGTAGATGAGAAGGGATTTCATTAATGTGCCAGTTACGATAAGCTCCTTTAGGCGCTATAATTAATAATGTATCTATATTACCATTATCATATAGATAAGCTGCTGTATCTAATATAACCTTTGATTTGCCAGTTCCCATTTCCATAAACAAAGCAAATGATTCTTTGTCTTTAGACATAGACCATGCTTTTAATTGATGTTCAAAAGGATCCGTTTTAAATGGGTATACCTTACTATGTGTTATGTTCATAATCGTCCTCTATGTTCATCTATGGAGCGGGTTTTCATGCGATTATATATCAAAATACATATTTGTGTTCGGTTGGACAATATGCAATGAATTCTTAGCACGTGTTATCGCCACATAAAATACTCTAATTTCATCATCAGGAAGTGAATGCATTTCTCTATAAGTTCGAGGAGCTATATCAGTCATCAATAAGACATGATCAGCTTCTCCACCCTTCACTCCATGAATTGTACTTATTTTAATTCTCGGATCTTTATTAAGATCTTCTCCTCTCTTGAGCAGCATTATATAGTATTCTCTTCTCTTTGTATCTATTTTATTTAACCGTTCATGCCATATTCCTGGTTCTAAACTGAAGTCTTTTATGTTATAATATCCTTCGGGGTTGATTCCACGCGGACAGCGGGTCACCATATACTTATATATTAACTTAATGCCGCTCCCCACGATCGACTCACCCTTGGACAAACGTGTCCAAAAGCGTATTGCTTGCAAAGCCTCAGAAGATAATGGTGACCTACGTCCTACGATTGTAAAAGGATAACCGTTCTTTATACAAATATTTTCTAATTGATTCAACATATAACCATTCCTAGCTAAAAGGTACCAATTACCTTCACTGATGTCTACGTCTTCCGGATCCATATACCAACGTATTCTTCCATCTTCATCTCTAGGTTTAAATTCTTTTTTAATTCTATCTTCTATTCTTAAACTAAGACGACTTGCTAACTCATGAATAGAAAAAGGAACTCTGTATGATTGTTCTAGAACTGTACTATGACCTTCTAATCCAATAAATTGATTAACATCGGCGCCTGCCCAACGATATATAGCTTGATCATCATCTCCTGCGACATAGATAATCTCTGTTTCTTTGCCTATTTCATTAATAATATCCCACTGAATAGCTGATAAGTCTTGGGCTTCATCAACAAATAAGATTCTTAATTTAGGAAAAGAATTGACTTTTAAACATTTCATTAGCATATCAGTATAGTCTATAATTTTTCGTTTTTCTTTATAGGCGACTAATGCTCTTGATAACCGTTCTAATTCAAACCAATTAATCTCATCATCATTATATTCATTATACACTTCTTTTAGAGGTTTACGTTTAACTCTAGAAAGATTTTCTAAAAAGAATAATTTATCTCCAGTCTTCATACCAAAGATCTGACCTTCACCCATATCAGCACCGCCATCTACTTCTAATCCAAGCATATCTCCTAGCTCTTGGTAATGCGTCTTGGTCATAACATCACTTCTTTTTAGATGTAATTCTCTAAAGCACAAACTATGAATGGTTCTAAAATATGGAAGATCATCTTTAGTATAATTAAATTTAGTATACGCTCTTTCAGCCGCTTCGTCGGCAGCCTTACGAGTAAAGGCAAGGTACCCAATATGCTCAGGTCTTACACCTTCATTTAAATGGTGCTCAACTAAGCTTAATAGTCGAGTTGTCTTTCCAGTCCCAGGTGGTCCTAGGATGATGTTGAGGTTTTCGTGTTGCATTTACATTCTTTTTTCTTACTCTCTGTTAATTCTACTTGTAACTTTCCGTTTATTTCTTGGTGCTTACGACTAACTATTTTTTGATCTTCAACTTGATTAGCTAATTGTTTATTATCTCCTTTAACTTCTCCTAATTCTTTTTTTAAAGCTTTCATTTCAGGAGAATTGTTTCCTATTCCTTTAATTAAAGATAATTCATTTTCAGCAAATTGACGTCTTTTCTTCTCGTCTTCCCACATTGCTTTATAATCAGTCATATCTTAGCATTCCTCTTCATTGTAAGTGTAATTTTTTGCGGTTCTAATTTTTCTACCTGCCCGCCTTTATCTTTAAATTTTTTCATTAATGATTCTCGTTCTTTTTGTTTTCTTAATTTTTCTAATTGTTCATCAAATTTCTCTGCCTCTTTATTTGTTACGGTCATTCAATTGTCACCAACATATATAATGATAATATCATGATAGAGCTAAGTGTTAAAAATATAATTATAAAAATTTTATCTCTATTCATTTTTTTACCTTAATTTCTTTTATTAAACTATTCGGAATCACCGTAACATTTCCAACTGTATCTATGTTTCCTTCTTTATCACTAGACCAATCTCCAAAGATATAAGTACAATTATTTTTTCTAGTATATAATCGTCCTGTTGTTTTGCATATCGCCGGTTTCATTTTTAAAAATTCTTTAATCTCTAACCATGCAGATTCTGCCATTGGATCAGTCCATGTAACTTCAACTTGGGCATACGTATCTGCCTCCTCCATGCCAGTTTTTCTTTTAAAACGGTACTTCTTCCTTGTCATCTTTTACATCCTTAGGTACATCATGCCCGTTCTCTTGTTTAGCAAAAGCAGGTAATGACCATAAGTTAACTCCTTTTCCTTTTATATTCCAGAAGTGATGTTCAGCTTTCTTTTCTTTTAGAAGAGAAGTTACTTGATGAACTTTAAACTCTCTAAAATGCTGACGATCAAAATATGCCATCAGATCTGAAATTCTGAAATAATGTTTGTTCTCCTCGGTCCACGGTTTTCCAAGCAATATTTCATCTTTACTTAATGCTTGTGCTCTACTGGTACAAAATCTTTCTATCAATTCAAATAATTGTCCAATAGAACTAGCGTCTACAGGTGCTTCTATCACGTTTAGGTTCTCAAATAAATGGTTGATTAACTGGTTCCATGAATTATCATTCATTTTTGTAGGCATCATGTTTAATCTTTCCATACACCTCTTTTGAAATCTTCTTTGATTTTGAAGATCATCCGTTTCTAATTCTATTCGTCCACTTCCTTCAATATCTAAAAACCATATCGGAGGCTTCGAGTTATATTTTGTTAAAGAGTGTATAGCCGGCATACGTCCATCATTTCCGATCCCATGCTTTCGGAGTTTACAGACAGATGAATTGCAGTGAGGTGCAATCGGAGCCCGGCTACACGTGTACTGATATGTCTTTTTGCTTGCAGACTTTATAACCTCTAAAACCTCAGTACTCTTTAGAGGAGGGTCCATGAACTTAATATTATAGTCTTCTACCTTTGCTTGCCAGCTATCTGGAAAAGCTTTTCTAGCATAGACGGCCATATTAAATAAGCCATTATTCCTAGTTCCCTCAGGAAAACCTTGCTGTGTTAACACTTGTAAACAAGGAGGACCTTCCTTCAACTCAGAGTTAACTTTAATCTTTAACTTTTCTACCTCCTTTAAAGTTTGAAGTTTAGATTCAGCTAACTCTAAGAATTGTTCAGGTGTCAAATTATGACCACCGTGAATAGCAAATCGCTCTGTATTTTGAGCATTAAAATATGGCATGTTAATCCACCCACCAACATCTCCACGTTCTGAAAGTATTTTAACCTGTTTAGGAAATACTTCACTTCCACCAAAACCTAAGGCAGAAGATAGATCTTCTAATTTTGTTTTTACTATATAAGCTGGAATCCATTCTTTACAAAATAAGTATAAATGAACCCCACCCGATTTAGATCGACACGGAATAAGTGGTAATTTTAAATCAAATATTTTTTTGGATAATTCTTTTAAATCTAATTCAGCGTATTCATCAACATCAATGGCTCCAAATTTTACTTTAGAGTCATCATTAATAGGAATAATCCCTAGTCCTTTCACACCTGACAGGTGATCTTTCCAATGTTGTAATGTTACATTCTCTCTGACTGTAATGGCCTTGCCCGTAAGTTTACCATCGGCACGGGAATCTTTTATTTCGTATGTACCGTGGGCTCGTTCAAGGCCGGCAAAGAGAGAACTAAATTTAGTCTCCATAACCGGCCTCTCCCATTAGAAGTCATTTTTTGGTTTGTTGTCATCTTTACTAGGCGGAGCAACTTTAACTTCATTGCTTCTTATACCACCTGCAAAAACTTTTGCCAATTGATACAAGTTAGTTTCCTTAACAGGCTCGATCATTTCTATGTCCCAGCCATACCAAGAACCCTTATCATTCTTTTCAGCCACAGTTTTTAACTTATACTTATGACTAAAAGAAGCAGGAGTAACCATCGTACCATTAGGATGAGGAACTTTTAATCCCATCATCATGCTATTCCAACGTCTTGCTTTTTTCAATTGAGTTGAACTCATACTAATAACAGCTTGCTCAGCACCTTTGCCATTAACATTAATAACAAACTGATAAGCAGTTTCTACTAATATGTTTCCATTCTCAAGAACTATTTCTCCTCGATCATTCCTTGGTTTGAGAGTCATCTCACTACCAGGTTGATGTTCACCAATGTAACCTCCACCTTTTTCTCTAGGTGTCCATTCTACAAAAGCTCTTTTATAACCACAAGGTAATACAGTTAGCTCCTTAGAAAGTTTATTAGTGACCGTGTTAAAGATCATTCCAGGTTTACACCCGTCAAGCTCTTCAATTTGAGGACTAGTTTTTTGAACTAATACAAGAAATGGAATAGCTAAATCTTGAGCTGTCATTTTCTCAAGACCAAAGTTAGCATCTTCAGCAAAGTTTATCTTAGCTAAAGCGCCAGCTTGTTGTTTTGTAGCAACGTTTTTACCATTTGCCATAACTATTCTCCTCTCTTTATAGTTGTTGTTTGCCCTACATGAACACCCAACAGATCATGAGGGAGGGCTTTCCCCTTCTCTGTTTGTTCTCTGATAAACGCACTGAGAGACTGTGGGTGAATGGCCTCTCGATCAGTGAAACTATATCCTTTATTATTTAAGTCTTCTTTAACTTGTGCTGCGTTGGCATCTTCGCCTTTACCAAAGGTAATTTTAACTTCGTTCTTAATTAAATCACCATGGTTATGTTCTCTTAACCATTTATAAGCTGAATCTTTATTGGTTTTTGAGATATGACCTCGATAAAATGGCTTAACAGTAATCTTATCTCCATTCTCCATTTTAACTTCTGACATCCCCATTTCAGCAAATTTATTAGGTAAATCTTCTTCTTTTAATCTTCTAAGAACTTCTTTCTTTGCTTTAAGGTTATCTTCTATTTCATCAACTTGATCTTGTGTATCTTGAATTGTACTGACTAGCTCAGAAACTTGAACCATTTCATTATCAGTAATTTTTTGTTTATTTTCTTTTTCTAGTATTACTTTACTTTTCATGCTGCCCTTCCATATATGTTGCATTTGACTGGATAATATATTCTCTCTTGACGATCCCATTTTAAAAAATTAACTCTGCCATTATTAATATCACTTGCTATCGCTCCAGCAATTGCAATGGCTATTGGATCACCCATAGTTAAAATATAATCTTCATCATTATAATCTTTTAAATGCTTTTTCAAACGGCTTACTGTTGGTGCTGCAGATAACACCACATCACCAGGTGGTAACATTAGTTTAAGCTCGCCATATTTTTGTGCAGGAAGCACATTTCTATTTGGAACCTCTTGTACTACGTATACTGCCATTCTACTCTCTCATTCATATATCCTTTGAACAATATCTTTCCAATTCCACGGCATCCCCCAAATCCATGCATTGGAGAGTTCATTGATATTAATTGACACTCTATCACCTTTAATACTTTTGTAAACAGAATTAATAATAACTTCACTGTTAATAAGATAGAGTAAATCATTTTTTCGCATAAGGATTTTAATATTTCCCCCGTGCTTTTTAGCTTCATTAAAAAATGCGATTTGTGTATTTTGAAATTGAACATTATTTCCTTTTCCAATCTTCAATTCTAACCACACTGTTTTTCCTTTGTGAGTGAGATGAAGATCCGGAACTCCGGCTCCTACTAAATTTTCTATTCGTATCAAGTGTCCTGGTACGTTGCGTTTGATCAGTTGCCACAGCTCTTTCTCGCTCATCTAGTTTAACTGTATCATTTTTAACTAGATTAGTAAACTTAGTCATTTAACCTCTCCCCATGATTTTCCTTTTTCGACAGATACTTTTAACGGGACTTCTAATGAAACACAATTTTCCATTATTTCTACAATAGGTTTAATATCTCCTTTGTAAGATAAATCTAATTCGTCATGAACTTGCAAATGAGGAACTATCCCTAGTTCTGTATACATATCTAACATAGCTTTTTTAGTGAGATCTGCTGATGCTCCTTGTATTAAAGCATTTAAGGCTTTATGTGTATACGCTCTTCTTAAAGGTCTACCTTTCCATATCTTTTCAGCATCCTCTATTCTTAATGGCATTTCTTTGTTCGGCCATTTAAGTTGAGAATCAGTAGGTTCCCAAAAATTAAAATGTCTCTTTCTCCCTAGTAGTGTCTTAATTTCGCCACGATATGTTGCCGCTTTACCAGCTTCATGCATGAGCCCCTTAACAAATGGGACTTTTTCATGGTATTTTTCGAGCAGAATTGTGGCATCATTGTAGCTTAAACCAAGCATTTGTCCTAGTTTAAATGTTCCCATACCATACATAATTCCTAAATTAATTGTTTTAGCTACCTTTCTTTTTATATCAGCCATCTCAGCTACCATCGTATGGAAATCAGCATCTTTCTTATGGTAAGCTTCGCAAGCTTCTCTTGACCCTCTTATTGCTCTTAATCTAGCATAATGCACTAACATTCTAGGTTCTTGTTGATTATAATCTAAACGATACCAATCTTGCCCTTGTTCAGGTAAAAATAATGATCTAATTAAAGGTCCCCAATGTTCATCTCTTGCTGGTATTTGTTGTAGATTAGGGTTACTTGAACTAAATCTCCCGGTCCTCGTTCCATCAGTATCTTTTCTTAACTGGTGAAATTGGGCAAAAATGCGACCATTCACACTCATATCTAAACATACTTTTTGAATAAAATCTCTTCTCATCTTATTTACTTTTCTAAATTCAGCCACATTTGACAAGAATAATTCTTTATTATTAGAAAGAAATTCTCCAGTAAATGAAGGATTTCCAGCTTGAGTAGTCGGAAACCATATCTTATTACGTTCACAAACAAGAGCTAATTGTTGGTTACTCCAAGGCTCAACAGGAAAACCAGCAAATTCTCTTAAAGATTTTAAAAGTTTTGATTCTTCTTTTTTATATTTTTTATTAAACTGTTCTGCTTTATCAACATCAATTTTAACTCCTTTAAATCTCATATCTAAAATTAAAGGAATCAATTTTGTTTCTAAATCAAAAATGCAATCTAAATCATTATCTTTTATTATTTTAAGTTGTTTTTTAAATATCTCTAGGGTATTAACAGCATCTATTTCTGCATATTCTCCTACATAGTGAGGAGGTAATTTCCACATATCTTTCTTTGGATCAAGATTATAAGCTTGTGCTGCCGCTCTTAATAAAGTTTCGTCTTTTCCTCTACCTAAATATCTTTTAGAAAGAACATTTAAACTATATCCTTCTTTTCTTTCTTCATCGATAAGGGGTTCGGCAACTTGTATGTCGTACTTATTGCCTTTGACCTCAATCCCAACGGTCCTAAGCCATTCAAGGTCGTAAAGGATATTTGCTCCAACTTTGTCAATGCTTGTTTCGAAAGTGGCTTTTGCCCATTGTAAGACACGGTTGCGGTTAAGGTTACCTTCACCTGCATGTCCGATTGGGAAATATCCTCTAAATCCTGTATCAGCTGCCACTGATATTCCAATGAGTCTTCCATCTTTTCTAACTCCTCCCGGTCCGTTAGTTAATAAATTTGGATCGTAAGTCTCACAATCAATCGCGAGTAGTTTTGCTCCAGACAAGTTTGGGAAATCCTGTGGTGCTGTCCACCTCGACTCGGGTTTCCAAAGCGGTAGTTGCTGGGGTCCATAATCTATTGGCATTCTTCCATATCCTCTCTGCGTCTATATTTACATATTCCTCAAGGAAGACGATTTCCTTACAGGACGTATTTAATAAAAGCTTTACACAAGTCACACATGGACTTAAGGTAATATAAGCTTTTTCAATTTCTTCAGTATTTGTACACTGAAGGATGGCATTTTGTTCGGCGTGTATTGCTTCACATTTTTCCAAACCTTTTCCACTTTCGTATTTTGATCCTTCACATGGGACATCGGTGCAATGTGTTTGTCCTCTCCCTGAGCCATTGTAACCCGTAGCAAGCACACGACCAATATGATCGACCAGAATACAACCACACTTACGCCTGACACACGTTCCACGCGTGCTAACAAGCTTTGCCATAGCCAAGAAGTAAGTTTGTTTATTTGGTCTCTCATTAATTTCCATCAGTCACAAATTCAGGTTCTTTAGGAGTTGTTTGAATTAAATCACCTTGATTAGCTTTATCAATCAACCATTGTGTTAAATTTTTTGGTCCTTCAAATCTATATATATCAAAAGGTTGGTAAGGTAAAGTCTTAGGATTTTCCAAAACTCTAATAACCTTGTCATAATCTTTTTCATATAAGTGTTGACTTGCCGCTGTTAAATACAAATTGCCTAGTGGTAATGCATGACCTGTTCTTAGTTTATATAAAAGGGAGATGAACGCTGAACACATTGTGAAGTTAAATACATCAAACGGCCAGCCAAGCCATACATCACTAGACCTCATTGTATCAAAGCAATGAAGTTTATTATCACGAACCATAAATTGTGCTGAAATTGTACATGGAATATCTTTACTCGGTCTAGGATTTGGTGACCAAATTGTAGCAACAGCTTGTCTTGTATCTATATCTTTAATTAATTCATCAACAATATAAGTAAATTGTCTAATAATCATCGGTCCATAAGCTCCATTAAAAAAATATCCGTCATCAGAAAATTGAGTAATTAAATCAGAATATTTTGAAATCATCCCTACCGTATTTCTTCCGGTTAAGATAAATGCAGCTTCAGCTGGCATAAATTTAAACATGTTGTTATGCTTTTGTCTTTCATCGTATGTAACTATAGGTTGTGTCATATCAACTATAGTCCGATGATTTAAAATTTCATACGTTTGTAAGTCCCTTGGGGCTACTCCTTTTCTTAATTTTAAAATAGCAGCAAGAGTCCTAAACCATTCATCATTAGCTGTATATCCGCTTATCATAATACTCCTTCTATATCATCTATTATACCTTGAAAACCCCATCCATTAAACCGTTTATACCATTGTGGATGGTGTAGACATGCATCTGGGTCAATTCCAAATTCATTCATCACGCCCAATGCTTTTGTTCCTAGTGCAATAACCTTTATTTTCTCTTCTTTAGCAGCCCTAATGAATTTAACATCAGGTTTTCCTGTGTGATCTCTAGAGTTAGTCCATATAAAATCTCTCTCTTTTAGCCACATTTTATGCATAGCTTCTGTAAGGTATAAACTTGAATTTCCATATTCGAAAAATGGCCAAAATATGTTCTTATATTTAGGATTAACTTGGTCTCCGACTAATAAATATTTAGCAAATTGTCTATGACCTAGTATATTTTGTTCACTTGGAGTTAGTGCATCAAGCCACTGCATTTCTCTCATTTTTGAAGCAACATGCATAACCATTTCCGTAAAGGTATTTAAGTGAGCTCCCCAACGATCAATGGTATATGGAATATAATAACTTGTATCTTCTAAACCTCCTGATAAAATTAACTGGTCAATATAATTACCTTTATCGATATGTTTTTTATCGCCATAATAAAGCTTATGATAAAGTTTACATAAGTCATCAATATTATCATACATTTCATCTCTCTCTTTCTTCAATCTTTCATGTCTTGAAATTGTCTTTTCGTCAGGTAAACATAAAACATAAACTGCTCCATATTTTAAAGCAACACGTTCATGAAATCTTCCTTGTAAAGGCCAAGCACTTGTATTTCGATAGACACTCGCATAACATGCTTCAGTTGGCCACCAGCGATCTATTATAACATTATGAGTCATTGCCCACTTACCTGCTAACTTCATTGCTGCGGTATGATAGTCAAAGATTTTATCTTTCCATCGATAGATTAAATGAAGGTACTTTGTATCAGGATATTTTTTTAAAAAAGCTTCAGCTAATGTTGTCTTGCCTACGGCATCCGGCCCATCTAAAACTATTATTTGTCCTTGCATAAATCTTTTAAATTTGGTGGTTTCCAACCTAAAGGTTTTACAATATCAATTGGCGACCTCTTAGTTGCACATCTTACTTTTTGCATATTAGCTTTATGAACTCTTTTCCATGCTTCATCAAAATTAAATCCACTTAAATAAGCGGTTCCAATAGCCACATAAACTATATCTACTAAAGCGTCAAGTGTTTCTTCTAATTTTCCAGTATGAATTGCTTTAGATAATTCTTGTAATTCCTCAAATTGATGTCTGTATCGTGCTTGAGCAACTGGGTAATCTAATTTCCTAGGAGGACCAGAATAACCTAGCTTAAATTTCTTATGAAATGAAACTATGTCTTTATATAATCCCGGACGCAATCGACGCATTTTGTTATTTCTCGCCATCTCTCTGAACTCCCTAATCGTTTATCTATTTTAGTTATTAAAGGAAATTGTCTTTCCTCTAGTTTTAATTTACCTACATATTGAGTTTCCCATAAACAATTTCTTGAAAACTCAGGAAACATAGGAGCAAATATAGTTGATAAATAGTTTGTATCATAATATCCACTTAATTTTGTAAACAGTACATTCCAATCTAAGTTATGTAATAGTTTACGTTTATAATCTTTAAGGGAAGCAAATGTTCCCCATTTATTTAGTATCTTATAACCCATTTCCTCTAGTAAAGAGCCAAAAGCTTCATACGTCATTTCGTTAACATGATTAGCGGCAGCGCCAACTTTCTCATCCCAGCATGGAGTTGAAAACCATGAGACTGAG
>TARA_R100001594_G_scaffold26295_5_pt1 | contig 12483 bp, 30 predicted proteins | sample TARA_R100001594 | Tara Oceans TARA_R100001594 (sample SAMEA2622752) | marine metagenome | biome: marine biome (ENVO:00000447); feature: marine epipelagic mixed layer (ENVO:xxxxxxxxx); material: "saline water (ENVO:00002010), including plankton (ENVO:xxxxxxxx)" | depth 150 m | reverse complement strand
CGTGTAGGATTCTCAACATTAGGTAGAGCTATGAAAGCTGTAAATGAAAAAGGAGAATTCTCAAGAATATTAGAAACAGTTGAAAAAGAACAGGGATTCTTATTTACTGATGCAGCTTCAGAATTATATAATGAAGGTCTAATAAGCCAAAGAGATCTTAGAAGTGGTAGAATTTCATTTGATCCTATAAGTGGACAATTAAAAAATGGAGGTTCTAAATTAAAAGATTATTTAGCTAATGCTGGATCTTGGACTTTAGATAAAGCTTTATTTTTTCATAGAATAACTGAAAATAATCAGCGTAAATGGATGTTTCGTACAGCTTTTCATCAAAAATGGATGCAATTAAATGGAATGGGATATGATCCTCAAACATCTCAAAGAATGGCTACTGCTCATGCTTTAAAAATGGTTAATGGTTGGGCTTATGAATATGCTGCTCATGGTAAAGCAAAGATGGTTAGAGGTGAATGGAGAACTATAGATACTATAGAGAATCAAGGTGTTATTGCTAAAAAACTTACTAGTGGAGTAATGGGGGCTGGTTCTGAAATAGCATTTCACTTAATGCATTATCCAATGTCTCTAATGGAATCACATTGGTCTTCTTTAAAAGGAGCTATGAATTCTATTAAAGCTAAACAAGGATTAGGTTCATCTCAAGAATTACAATATCTTCTTAGATATGGTGGTGTTTCTGCACTGCTAGGTTTAATAGGTGCTATAACTAATACAGATCTAACTAATATATTTGAAAATGAAACTCAAGAAAGATTAGGTAGAGTAATTACTGATCTTACTGAATTTGACAATCCAGATAGAGGTACTTTTGGTTTATTATCTGAATTTACTGGGCCCACTATAGGTACAATGAAGCATTTAGGTATTGTAGGTGGTATTATAGATATAGAGCATAGTGATTTAAATAAGATTTTATTTGGTAATGTAGACTTTGCTGACGATGATGACAAACTAACTGAATTATATGCTGCTTATCAATATTCTACTGCATGGGGAGTATTAAAGAATAAAACTATACCAGCTTTAAAATCAGGTAGAGGTAGAGATTTATTTATGCATACTCTTAAATTATACCCTAGTGCAACAACTAAGAAAAGGCATGAATTGATATTTGGAAAAGAACCAGATAAAAGAAAAACAAAGAAGAAATATTTAGGAGTAGTTCCTAATAGCGATTTAGATAGATCTTTACAACTATTAGAACAATTTAGTGCAGGTAAGGTAGATTAAAAGAAGGAGCACCTTACCCACACATTATAATTATTACCAAAGACCACTTCTTTTAATACCTATATGAAATCCTATAGATAATACATCAAATTGAATAGATATTTCATCAAGATAAAATATTTCTATTGCAAATGGAAACATGATTAATAGAATAAAGCCATCTTCTTTATAGTACTTTAGATAATTATTCATAATACTCCTCTTCGAGATGATTTAACATATCTAGAAAGTCTTGATATCTTATAACAACTAAAGTATCCTCTCTATCTTCTTTAATCAAGGCTATATCACAGCTTTCAGGTGGTTTCATAAATGATGCAATCTTTTTACGCATCTTACATTGACCCTTAAACCTTCCTATTTTAACATCAACATCTTCCGCTTCACCTAAAGAAAGTCCATTACTAGCATATGCTCTTATAGAATCTATTCCTGCTTCTTTAGCCTGATTAACAACTAATCGCTCTAATCTATTGCCTCTTGCTTTGTTTTTGCTTGGCATTTTCTAGCTCCTTTCTTATTCTTTGAAAATTTCTTTTTAATGCTTCATCAGCAGCTCTTTTTATAGGCTCTATAGATTTATTAGGTTGTCTTATAGGCTTATTGTAAGAATTTAAACTATTTATTATATTCTTTAGTTCTTTGATTTCATTATGAAGCTTTTTGTTTTCTTGATTTAACCTTTGTATTTCCATCATCGCTTCCTGATTTCGACTCATTTTCAGCCTCCTTTTTTAATTTCTCCATTTGCTTATTAACATGATCCATCCACTTTTTCTCATGTTTATTGAACTTAATATATGTCCATAATGCTGAATCAACTTTATTTATTTGCTGATCCATTTGAGATACTTTCATTATTATGTTTTCTACAACATTTTTTAACTCCATTATGGTAGGTTTCTTTTTATTAGCCATTATTCTAACCCCATTCTATCCATTACTCTAAGCAATCTAGTGTTAATGAAATCTAAATTTTCTTGAATTTCATCTATCACATCCCATAATTCATCATATCTTTCACGACTCATCTTAAATGCTTCTTTTTTAGGTTTAGTTTCTTTTTTATTTGCCATTTTATCTCCTTATTTTACAGGCTTTCTGCCCTTCAGTTTACATTGATATAAATATCTTTCTCTTTTATGAATCATTTTTGGTGTAAAGTAAAAATAGTCATTAGCTTTAGGATTAACAGCCATTCCTATATCAGTTCTTGTTAACCAATGGATATATTCACTCGCTCTCATCTAAAATCATCCCCCATAATAAACACAAATATACTATAGCATCTGTTATTCTTCCTCTGACATCTTCTCTTTGAGATTTATGTCCTTCTAAATAAGAACTTATTCCATCTACATGTTTCATAAAATAGATCCATAATACAGTTTTTCTATCTATATTTGTTTGTTCTGCTATTCTTTCAAAGTTAGCAAAAGCATTATCTTTATTCCTGGCGTACTCTTTTTGTCCTGCTGCTCTTGTTGCTTGAATGTCGAGAAATATTCTCTTCACTAAGCTCTGCATTTGTGCCTGTGTCATCTTTTCTCTCCTTAATATTCATTAGATCTTTTGTTAATTTTATGTCTACCCTAGACATTTCTAAATCTCAGCCATAACTTAACCCGCAATTTCTACACATTGCCGAACATTCTGAAATACCCATAGGGTGTCCACAATTTGTGCATTTTCCAACTTTCATTTTTTCTTCCTATTCTTCTTTCCAAAGGTAATTCTATATACCTTTCTCAATACTTTTCTAAATACTTTTAATTCTTCTGGTAATTTTGCCATTTTTTTCCTTTCTGTCAACTAGAGAGCCTCACATATTCCTTTGCCTCATTGAGTTTCTGCAGTCTGCTAAGGACTTACAGGACCAGTTATTGGCTCTCTAATCTCTTCCGACTTATCTATTATTGCTGTAATAGAATTATCCTATTAATGCATTATTTACTGGCAAATGAACATCGAGATTTTCTCTTTCTCTATTTGCAGTACATTCTAAATGCAATGATTTTATCAAATTGTTCTCATCTTTAAACGGTGTTAAAGATAAAACTTTATTTGCATTATAAGCAACCCTAAAAGAGCCTTTAGAACTAGCTATATTCATTCCATCGTTAAATGCTGATTTAGTTATTTCTGATACAGCAAATACAATGATGTTATTTTGTACAGCAAGTTCCATTAATGATTGAGAAACTTCTTCTACTTTCATATTATTATCACTCTTTTGAGATTTAAACAAGCCCATATGATCTACAACAACTATCTCAGGCTTTCTCGGTAGCATTAATATTCTTTTATGTAATTCGTGTGGATAGCAACTACTATAATCAACTGTTAGCCAATCAAAACTTTTACTTATTCCATTAGCATATTTACTATAGTAATCTTTTAACTCTTCTTCTGACCATTTGTTTTCTATCATAACAAATCTCATCCACATTTGTCTTGGGCTCATCTCCATTTCAATAAAATATGTATTTCGTTTAAACCTATTTACTAGATTTTGCAATAACATAGTCTTCATAGATTTTGGAGGAGCTTGTAATATCACAACTTCACCTGGATAAACAGGGAATGTTTGACCATAAGGTTCACCTATGTCAATAGGATTATGATTTCTATTTAAGAATTCAACTAATTCTTTTTCCATTGTTTGAGCATCCATAGTATGTTGTGATGCTTTTGATTTATATAACCTGCAAGTTGATTGACAATGTTTGTCCATATGTACATCTGTACAGCCATAATTATAACCATTTCCATTATGTCCTTCATAGCAATCAGTAACTATTTTATCCATTTCTGCTTTAGTAAAAGGATGAGATTTAAGATCTACTCTTTGTCTCCAATCTTCCATCACTAATCTAACAACATGTTCTGGATATCTCCATCTTAAGAAAGCACCTACTCTTAAAGCGAGCTGGTGTCTTGATCCTTGAGCTCCACCTTCCATCATTTTTTGAATACATGGATACCATACTGGATCTGGATTCTTTCCTAATGATACAGCTTCAAACTTTTTATCACTTGCAACTGACTTTCTTTCTAATACATCAAATACTGGCTCACATTCCAGATCAGCCCATTTAGGAGCAGATCTTTTAGTTTTAGCCAATTTTTGTATATCATCTATTGGATTATGCAATTCTTCTAAACTTATTGGTATTTTCCATAATTTAGATTTACTATTTAATGTATTTATTACTCTGATGATTCTTGTCTTGTCGGATACTGATGGATCAGCGTATTCATAAATACCTCTAGCTTTTAATTCATCCTTAACTTTTAAATGCAAGTCTGGACATGGCTTCCATCTGAAAGCATCACCTGGTATTCCTAAATGAAACCCTGTTCCTGAAAAGTATATACGATAAGGTACACATAAATCATCTAGCTCTATAGTTAATCCTATAGTTTTATCTTTAGCTTGTTTTGGATTCGCTCCATCAACATCTAATATAAATTCATCTGGCATATACAATATACCATCATATCCAGATAAACTTCCTTTCTCTTTAACAAAATCAACTACATGCCCATCATAATCCCATAAAGACATAAATGTATCTTGAGCCATACCTGCGTATTTTTCTACATCATTTATATCTCCAAAGTGATGCCTATTAGCTAATCCAAATGCATACTCTTTTATCATATTATCTCCTAGAATTCAATTGATTGTAACGCCCATATTTGCTGCTTATTAACTCTATCTAGTTTTTTAACTTTTAATATACCATCAGTTCTCATTCTTCTAAACTCTCTAGTATATGTTTCAGAACTACCTAAGAATTTGCCATAATCATGTTTACCTATATATGCTAATTCCTGTATATCTGAAGTTTTAAATGTTGTTAAACCTGCCTTTGAAAGACTCATTAACTTTTTAGCTATATGTTTTCTAACTGTCATAATTTCTCCTTTAAGTTTGTTTATTCTGACACGACACCCGTGTTGCTCTACCCGCATTTCGTTACCGATTCCCAACAGAATATTTAGGATATTAGTAAACCTGACTAATCCAGGTCATCCTAAAATTGATTAGCGAATGGTTCACTTGAATCAGGAATTCCATTTGGAACACTTGGAGCAGTTGCTTCTAACATACTTTTAACTTTCTTTTCTACTCCAGCTTTAATAGAATCAACATCTGTTACTTTATAAGACAAGTGAGTTCCTTCTTGTGGGATAGGTGCTATACTATCAAATACACGAGAATAATTGTTACCTGATTTATTCTCTTTATAGACATATATATTAACTATTTTACCTATTAATCCAGAAGCCTCATCATCAAATTGAATTAACGGATGTTTGCCATTAGGATCTTTAAGTACCCCTACTATACCAGCATTAGCATATCTAAAGATATTAGCTATTTTGAACTCTTCTTTAGTTGTCTTATTAAATACTTCATAAGCACGAAGATTCATATTGTCAGGATAGTCTTCAAACCATAGATCTATATATCTTTTAGCATTTGTATCAGGAACATTTGATTCATATGTACCATATTCAGCTTTAGATATAACGACTTCGTGCCATCCTTCTTCAAACTTACTTCCGCCTTGGGAAGCTGACATTGTTTTTATTGCCATATTAACTCCTTTGTTTAATTGCTCTATCAGATAATGACTCACCATCATCGTCTGTTTGTGCTATACCTACCATTGCAGATAAAGCAAATCTTCTTGCATATGTTGTAGTTGCACCAACTGCTTGTGCATCTTTCTTTCCTCCAATAGGCATTTGCAATCTAGATTTGATCCATTGTCCTGATTCATGTAATAATGTAGTAGTTACATAAAATGTACCTGACTGATCTTTATCATGACCTTGAACAATAGAAAGTCCATACTTATTTAAATATGGTAAAGAAGATTCAATAACAGTATGTAAATCAGCATAATTAGATTTAAAGAAGGGATTAGTAGCTTTTGCTTTAGCACCCTTCATTTCAGCTTGAGCTTTAGCTAATGATCCTGATAATTTATCTATATTTTGTGATTTCCATGCTTCCTTTCTTCTTTCTTTAAATACTTCTTTAGGGACAGTTATCCCTGTGGATACTTCTTTTTCTTCCATTGATTTCTCCTTTGTTGAGGGGTTTATAATTTACTAAAAGCGGACAAATATTACAAGTTATTTAATGTAGCCAATGCAACTGTAACCCTAAATCGGCTGGGCTTATTCAGCTTAGTTAATACAGCGCCATACAGGATCTCTTAGAGATTAGGGCCAACTGATCTCCGTGACTGACATGGCTACATTAAATTTATTAAGGGAACAAGTCCAACACGTTACTTTTAGTTAGATGTCAGGATATCCACGCTACATTGCTCCCTTAATTTATACAAGCTTTTTTTTCGTTTAATAGTAGTGCTTTTGGGTTCTAGACATATTACTAATATTAACCAAAAGTTCCTGGAATAAACTTAGTGCAACTTCTCAGGACTGCTACTAAACTAGTTGCATACTTGTAATTTTACATCAGATTCATTTTCTTTAAAGTATTCTTCTTGGTACTTGCCATCCAAGATACAGGTTTGATATTTTTAAGCCAATCCTGAACTGTTGGAATAAATCCTAAATCCTCTCTTATGTGTTGCTCTGCAATCGAGCGTACTGGTATATCCTTACCATCAGAGTTATTGATTACTATTCCAAATTTCATTTCACACTCTTTAATACCTTGAGTATGATGTCTTAAAGCTCTATGCCTAATATCAGCATAATGATCTTTTGTTTCATCAAACCATGCATGTATTCGGTGATAGTCTCCTACCCTACCACCAAATAATCTTACACTTGATTTACAATGATGAACTGACTTCATCTTTCATAAACCTCATCACCATACCAAGTTTCAGGTGCCATACCATTCATAAAGTATGTTTCTTTTACATCTACAGCTGCGTATCTATTTTGTTGCCCATCTACACGAAACTCTTCTTTCTGTAAATCCCATACTACTTCACCTTGTCCACCTTCATTATTATACCAATCATAATCTACTATTTCAACAAGCTCATAGTGTAATTCAGAGTTTAAGTTTCGATCTGGATGATTCTCTCTGAATAAATCATAAGACTTTTCTAGATCTCTTTGATTTCTAGTCATACCTTTCCATTCATCAAAATCTTCTTCTTTATCATAATTCCAACGTTTAGATTGATATATATCTGGATAATAACCTTTACTATCCTTGCTTTCTAGATTTATTTCTTCTTTCCAACCTTCTGCATGAAAACATTCACCACTATCACCAGCACCTTCATACCATACTCTTATATATTTATATCCTAGTTCTCTTAGATATGCTGCTAAGTCTTTTAATGATTTTGCTTTGTTCATTCTGTGAACTTTTCTTTCTTCCATCCAGTTTCTTACCCATTCTTGTGACCCAATTGCGGGTTCTGATGATTTTTCCATTGACTTTTTTGCTGTTTCTGTCTTGTTTGCCATCATAATCTCCTTTAATTTGATTTTCTATCCATACATCTGCTTTATCTAACCAATATTCCTCATTCATATTTCTCTCTTAGTTCATCATAATTTCTTAATATATATATCCACTGATCTTTTGACAATGTTGTCATTTCTCTTGCTTGTGGGCTAAACATATTAAACATACCACTATCTTGAACATCTCTATATTGAGCAAACTCTTCTTCAGTTACTTTATCTTGCATTTGACACATCCTTTCTTATCATTTCAAATGGAACATTCCATCCTGTATCTCCTACCATAACTATAGCTCTAGTTCTATTTATCTTCTCAATAATACCTTCTTTTATTTTACCAGAACCTGTTATTTTAACTTTATCACCTTTAATTAGATTAAAAGCATTTTTCTTAGCTAGATATTTTCTTTGATTCATAACTATTTCTTTAATAGTATTTAAATCATCTATATTATCTAGATTTGATATTAAATTTCTTATTTCGTCAATTTTACTCATTTTATCTCCTTATTTAATTGAATTACTTTTCCATATTTATTAGTCATTGCTGGTTTAGTATTTCTACCTTTGTCTTTCTTTGGTTGTCTCTTAAGCCATTCAAGTAATCTTTTCTTTTTAGATTCACTCATCTTTTTCATCTTATTATTTCTTTATCTCCTTAAGTTGTATGAGAGTATAACCTACTCGAATTACTGCAGTTAGACTTTCGATGACTAGTAGCATACCACTCCCTTGTGCGAACAGTCTCATGGGCTCCCTATCTTTATTATACTCTCATAATTATTATTTAAGCACTAATTGCATTTATTAAACCATCTGTTATAATAGCATTGTGATTATAAGATGCAAGCGTTGGCTTTTCTTTATGCCACAATATATCTGTAGCAGAATTAAGTAAGCCCCAACCATTGCTAGTATCATGATAATCACCACGAGGATCAGTAAATTTATCTACAATTTCACCCCATATACCTGTTGGTATATCTTTAAGATGATTGTGTCTAATATTACTGATTTCTTCAATGTCTATAATGCGAGTATTTAGATCTTTTATACCATTGATCATAGTATTTACACTGATATTATCTCCATCTTGTGTCAGATTTATTAAATGTACCATAGATTCCAATTGCGTGTTCCAATCTTCAGAACCAGGTGCATGTCTAAATCTATGATTCTGTAGATATTGCTTACTCATCATTCCATTGGTACATATTAATCTATATAACATTAATGAGAATCCAAATGATCTTGATCCATCATAGCTATTCCAAAATTGAATGCCTAGATTTATCTTATCTATATCCTCATCTTTAGCTGTATGATCAATAGTTGCTATGCTATCTACCGCTTTATATGCTAACATAAAGTTCTTACCATTAAAAAACTCTTTATCTAATTCAAAATCTATATATGCGCTATCTAGTAAGTTATCTGCTATATCTTTAACTTCTTGATTAGGTAGTAACATATAGTTTTGTCCTACTACACCTGCTTCTTTCCATCCCTTTTTCTCATCGTATCTTTGAACAGAATAAGCTGATGATTGTATCCCACTATAATCAAGTGGTACTTTCCTTATTTCTTGATATGGATTCATTTTTTATCTCCTTTATATAATGTTTTACGCAATAAGGTATATCATTATTTGTTAATACTGCTGTTTTTTTACATATTACACACATTGGTGGTGATTCCATCATAACCCTTTCTTTTTTACTGCATTGTAAGATTAAAGTAATGCTTTATAACATATATCTCTTATAATATAGTAAATAAAGTATTCATCATCTCTATCGTGTATCTTTTTTTCTGAAATACATTTTTCAACAATTTCCTGTATTTTTTCAATTTCTTTAGTCAATTCCCCATTTCTATCCATAAATTTATGTAATAGGGCATCATGTGCTTCACTCATCTTAGCTTCTCCTTAACATATTTAAATATTATCATTAATAATACTATTTTAAAGCCAGAATCTGATATTACATCTATTATATACATTGCATCATATACTGTTTCATTCATCAGTTTCTCCTTGTTTATATTCTTGATAGCAATAATCACACATCCATATAGATCCATCTTTAAATAAATCTGTAGCTTTTCCATAATCTATATCTATGTTTTTATCACAATCTTCACATTTTACAATACTCATTAGTATGTACCTGCTTCATGTGTATTTTCAGACATCCATTCAGCCCAACAATCCCATTCTGCACATAAATATTCATATCTACAGTAATAGTTTTCATAAGCTGTGCCTGATATTTCTTCTCCACATTGAACACATTTTTCTTTATCATCACTCATTATCAACTCCTAATACTGGAAATGTTTCGTTAGCTTTTTCACCAATGTATGCCATAGCACCACCATCATTGCCTTCATCATCTCTCATAGGATATACCCATGTGCCATCATCTAATTGAAAACATAATGGTCTAGAATACCACATAGATTCTTCAGCTTCTTCATTACTAAAATATTCTACGTTAATTATTTTCTTACCTATTAATTTATCAGCTGCAAAATTAGTCCAATACTCAGTCCTGTCTTTACCTTTTGATAGATCATATTTCTTACCATTTAATGTAGTTTTACTCATTTTGTTCTCCTTGTTAGTTTTTAAATTCTTTGAAGCAGTATCTGTTATTTACAGAGCCAATAGTAGTGATCAGCCATACTACTTCCATGCATATGTAGGTATAAGGATTGTTATCTAGTTGGCTACAGAGTGATCATCTGCCGATACCAATGCATATCATCCGTACCTCTTCATTCCTTTGTTTCAGAGTTGGACTAAGTTTATATAAATGTTGGCATACTTTGGGAGTAGCTCTGCAGTCTGCTTTAACCCACCTGTTAGGTATGCCAGCCAGATCTATTTCTTTAAAACTTTTCTTTCTAAACCATAAGATGGCATTCCATAGTGTATTTTATATCCATCTTTATTATATTGCCATACTTTCTTACTTTCAGGGCAATAATATACTTTAGACTTTCCCCAATGTCTTTTCATAATATATCTCCTTTAATAAGGATAGCTTTCTATTGGTATTGATTGACACATCTACTATCCTTATCATTTTAATAGGGAGTCAAGAGCATTGTCATGTATGTTGGCATTCTCCTAACTCCCTTTGGGTTATCAGCTAAGCTTTCGCAAATTTCCTGTCCAATATGTCCATTTCCTTAGCAAATTGAGGATCTTCTATCTTTACCTCATTTAAATACTTCTTTGTAGCTTTATTGCTCCAGTCAATACCCATTAGTATAATACTTTTCTTAAATCTCCGCATTATAACCCCCTCTTAGCTTTTATTTTCTTTACCTCAAGTATTCTAGCCTTCTTTGTCTCATTAATAGGATTAGGCTCATCCTTTATAACTACAAGTGGCTCAACATTCTTCAACCATAGCTTAGCAGTCTCAACAGTAGATGCCTTGCAATCATTATATATTACCCACTTGCTTACTAACTTATTTAATTCTGGCATAATAACCCCCTTTATTTGTATTAATATTATTATGATAATTCAGACTCTCTATCACAACTATAACAGTAAATATATTCAATATGTGATTCCCACCTAGGATCTATAAACTTACTTCTATCCTGCCTTATAAAGTTCTTGTCTTCATAGCAATTATCACAGTTATTAAAGTTCTTGTATATCTTTTTATTTATCATTGTTACCTCATAATATTTATTTGACATCAAAGTGTGTGAGCAGAGAATACATTAAAGGTTTGTCCAAAAACTCTACCCACTGACATTTTATTCCCAGGTCATAATACACAATATGTTAACCTATTATGCATTATGCTTTTAAACTATCATATTATTTCAGGGATTGTTTTGCTTATATACTTCTGCCTCCCCCCTTAATAACAAGTATATATCCTAATCATTAAGAGATATGATAATAGTTATGTATTTTTATAATTTAAATTTATTCAGCCCAGCCTTAATTAAGAGGACTTATTATATTATATCTTGCTAAAGTATTAATACTATTTATTAATTTGGCAAGGTTAACTTTACCTACACCAGATATTTTGTATAATTCATATGTATCAGCATTTACAATAGATTTAATATCTTTATAACCTTTAATATTTAAACTTGTTTTAACATTAGGAGCTAAGTTTATAAATGATATATCAATATTACCATATAATTCTATAAACTCTGACTTTAAATCTTTTAATAAAATATTATAATCTGTTAATAAATTATTATATGTTTTTTTACTATTCATAAGCGACCTCTTATTTAGTTATTGTTAAGTATAAGTTGGTATATATATACTAGGAGTGAAGAGACAATACATATCATGTGCATCCGCATACATCATATACATCATCTCTCCATACCATACATGAATTGTAGTGTAATAAGTAGTATAAGGGTACTGTATAAGCTACCCTTTAACTATTATCTTCTTGCTATTTCCCATAACTGACTAGATAATCTCTCTTCACTGTCCTTAGCCTCTCGCATGATGTCAAAGTACTGTTTCATCTCATCTAAAGGTTTCTGCCATTTATTAATAAAGCAGTGACTTCTTACCATCTCCATCTTAGACTCCAACTGTTTCATTACTTTCCTCTTACGATAAGGATTAGATATCCCTAGTGTTTCAGTTGTAATAGTACCAAGAGACTTAACTACATCTAGTGCATCTTGTTCAGTATTAATATTCCATATGTTTATCATATATAAACTAACTCTCATTAGATCTCCTTCTTA
>TARA_R100001594_G_scaffold1029_2_pt1 | contig 12495 bp, 13 predicted proteins | sample TARA_R100001594 | Tara Oceans TARA_R100001594 (sample SAMEA2622752) | marine metagenome | biome: marine biome (ENVO:00000447); feature: marine epipelagic mixed layer (ENVO:xxxxxxxxx); material: "saline water (ENVO:00002010), including plankton (ENVO:xxxxxxxx)" | depth 150 m | reverse complement strand
CTAGCATCTACTAAAGTAACATCTATATTGCAACCAGATCCTGCATCGTTAGAAACTAACAAAGATTTAATTACAGATGTTTTTGCTGAAGGGACGGTATACAAAGTCGTTAAATCAGTTGTAGTTAAATCTACTTTTTTATTTATAAAACTATTAGCCATTAATTAATAAAGAAGTTAAACGCTTCCATCTCCTCTTTTAATTCTTGTTGAAACGTCGTATTTAATTTTTCAATCACACCATCTAAATCTCTAGTTTGAGCTTCAGCCACAGTGTAGTCATACTGTTGAGCGGGTCTTGTTAATACTTGTACTATTTTTGCCATTATCTTCTACCGTCCGGTTGTATATCTAATCTAAATGTTCCAAGCTTCCAATTTTGAGAAGATCCTGTGTTTGCAACTTTTAAGGCTATTGATCTAGCTCTTGCACGTGTATCCACTTTTTTAGTTGATGATGTCACGGTAAAAGGTCCTAACGCAGAACTAGCTTGAGCTTCATTAGGAAAATTTCTTAATTCTAATGTTATTTGTGTATCTCCTGTTTGAGCTATAAAATCTGGTATAAATCTTCTTATCTTCATTATAAACTCACCGTCTCCTCTTATATCTGCACCACCAGTTGATTGTCCTAACGCACTTCTTCTTTGAGTAATATCAAAATCTCCAGAGGAAATATTAGATGTTATGGCAGTTATAGTTCCATTTCTATTTTGATCTGTTCCTGTCTCATGTTCGTAGTATGATGTTCTACCTTCAGTGTTTCCTACAACGTCAAAAGACGTGTCAGTGCTTGCATCATATTCTAAAGCACGTGGTTTACTAAATACTGCCGAATCTTGCCACATAGTTCTAGCTAGGGTTCCTATTGTCCACACTGGTCTTTGTGGTGATGAATCAAAATAATTATATGAAACCATTTTATTTACAACTGCAGATGTAGCTGATGGATAAAACCATATAACCTCACCAAATAGATTATTTAATCCAGCAGATATCATTTGATTACCAGATTCAATATTAATATCATCATACACATGATCCTCTACTAAACATGGTAATGATTCTAATTTACCTGCATACCTAAAAAAACCATTCTCTGACATCCAATACGCAGCACCATCAACTTCCACACATGCATTCTGTCCTGCAAGTCCACAGTTAGTTCCAACCTGTGAAAAGGCAAACGTAAAAGGAGATCCTACAAAACGTTGTGTAAATAACGCAGTGTCAGTCCAAACATAAATTGCATCACGACCTCTGATTGCTCCTCTGATCTGTGATCCATCGGCCAGTCTTTGTGTACCAGCTGTATTGGTTGCTGTCGGTGTGTAGCTATTGATATTCTCTTGGTCCGAGAATCTAATAAACATATCATCTTGTGTGCTTGGTGAACCAATAGTTGTTTCTGTTCCAAAAAATACCAAGTGCCTATCTGGTGTGGAGACCACCATATGTCTTGATGCAGTTGGTGCTCCTGATATAATAGTACATCTAGTTTCTGTTGCATTTGATAAAGAAGAGTCCCATTCAAATACTTCGGCATCATGAATTAAACATATTGCTTTATCTCCAAAATTATCTATTGACCACATACCTGGTTCGAGAACCAAGTCACCAGATGCAGCCTCTCCCCACGCAACATAGTCAGTGCTGTTTTTAACTGAAGCTCCATCACTATGAGAAGACCTTGTAGAGTTTCGAACAGCTCTTGTAATACCTGTTAATGTAGTTCCACCTGTAACACCGGTGTAAGATATTTCTTCGTTTCCAACCTGAATAAAATTAGTCCCAGAACTTGGAAACTGTGTGGCATCTGCTAAAACAATTGATGTTCCAGATCCACCTGTTCCTGCTGTATCATCTAATAGTGCTCCATTTAAAGTTGTTGTAACCGGGTTGGAAGCTTCTCCACCCCAAGATCCAAGACCCCATCCAAATCCTTTTTCTTGAACAGCAGATCCAACAGGGAAATAATGTTGAACTCTAATCCCACCTGATGTTGTTGCACCAGATCCTGTTTCATTTGATGGCATTGTGATTGTTATTGTTTCTGTCGATGGAACAGATGTTACCATAAATTTTTTATCATCAAAATCAGATGCACCAAAATTAGATCCTGTAATTGTAGTAAAATTATCTAATAAAACTATATCTTGAGGATTAATACCATGACCACTTGGGAAAGTTATTGTAACAGTTGGTGATCCGTTGGTCGTGGTAAATGCACTTGTAAGAGTTGTTGTTGTTTTAATTGGGTGTATGTCATAAAATACACCTCCAGAAAAAGCATATAAAATTCTATTTGTTCCGATTATAGCATATCTTCTACCTAAACTATTAACAAAATGATGAAGTCCTCGACCTGCTCCCGTAAGTTCATTTTCATTTACAGTGCCTAATTGATTCCAACCACCTATTTTTTCAGGTGTCCCATATCTAAACCTAATATTATCACAATCTACCCACTGTCCTTCTGCGGTTGTTTCTGATATTTGTTTGTTAATTCCTGGTAGAAAACCTATTTTTTGTAGCATAATGGCTCACTATATAAGCTTTTTTAAAATTTTAATAGTGTATTTTTAAGGTCATTTTACCTATTTATTATGTATGTGAGTTTTTAAAAACTTTAATAAAGAGGGTTTTCCTTTACATATTTTATTCCATCTTTTTATTTCTCGTTCTCTTTTCTCTAAAAACAAAGAAATGTTTGAAGGCATTTCTTTGTGGTTTATATCCATACTAAAATAATTCATACCAGTTGCAATAAAGTGATAACCTGATCTTGAATTTAAATAACACAACTCATCCATGTAACACTGCATAGTAGACTCTAATTCATCGTCAGCGATCCTATTATTATAAAAAGATTTATTAGATATATCTCTCCAATAAGGAGTATCGGTTCTACAAGAAAAAGCATAGTGAGCTGCTACAAACTCAACAAAACTATCAAAAAATTTTCTACACCCCACATTAAAATTATCTTTTATAAATTGAGTTAATACATCTCTTTTTAAAATTTTAACTAAATTCATTAAAAATACATGAACACTTAATAATCCATTAGACTCTAGTGGCTCAATAAATCCAGCTGATAAACCAATAGCACAAACATTTTTAACAAAGATTCTTTCATGTATTCCAACTCTCATTTTAATATTGTTAAAAGTAGATTTAGAATAATCATGACCTTTTTTCTTTAAATGTTTTTTTAATTGCTCTAAAGCTTTTTCATCCGAAACATATTTATCAGAATAAACATACCCAGTTCCGATCTTGTCCCAACTAGGAATATTCCAAACCCATCCATTTTCTATAGCGGTGCAGTTTGTGTAAGGTTCTAATTGTTTTTCTTTGTTTTTATATTTAACACTGGTAGCCCATGCTTTGTTATTTGGTAGTAATTTTGTATAATCTCTAAAAGGTTCTTTTAAAGTTTTATCTAACAATAGTGATTTAAAACCTGTGCAGTCTATAAATAAGTCTGCAACATATTTTTTATTTAAACTCTTTATTCCCTCATCATTGGTTTCGATTGTTTTTATTTCTTTTTGTAGATGCTTAACTCCTTTAGGTTTACAATAATATTCTCTCAACCACTCTCCAAATTTAGCAGCATCAAAATGATATGCTACATGATATTTAAAACTAAAACCTGGTAATTCATTATTTTCATTTTTAAACATAACATTATTATTTACCATTGCCATTTGAGGAGAAATGCTATTTGCATAATCAGATAATTTAATTTTTGGATTAAATTTTTTTTTATAAAACCAAGTTTGTTTAAGTCCAACTTCATTATTTTCAAACACATGACCAAAAGGATAATGAAAACCTTTATCTCCTTTTTTATAAAAGTCTTCAAAACGAATACTCAATTTGTAACTTGCTTTGGTATGAGGCATAAAATCCTCATCCTTTATATCTAAAAATTCTAACCAATCGTTAATACTTCCTAATGTGCTCTCGCCAACTCCAACTGTTTTAATATTAGGAGACTCTATTACAGTTATGTCTTTATTAGGGAAAGCTTTTATTAAAGTAGCGGCTGTCATCCAACCTGCGCTTCCTCCACCTAGTATAATAATTTTATCGTGTTTCATTTTTTACCTTAAAGAAAAAAGCTAAACTATGTCTTTCTAAATAAGAATGATCAAATGCGGGTGCATGAAATCTATTAGCATTGTATAACACTAATCTATTTGGATAAGCGCTTACATAGATATCTGGTTTTTTGTCCCATGAGTTTTCAAAAAATGCAGTGCCTCCATCGTAGGATTGATCAAAATGCATAATAGCTGCTAAATCAATTTGTCCTTTTTCACCATCGGTGTGAGTAAAACCATACTGACCTGTGCATTGAGATTGTTTAAGTTCTTTTGTTTTTATTTTTCTATATAAACAATGATAGTAACTTATTTTAATTCCTAATATATTTTCTATTTTGTCTATAATAAATTCTTTTTTAAAAGAAAAATCACTTTCATAACAAGGCATACCTTGCATTCTATTTCCATACCGTGCACCGTGTGGTTGAAAAGAACTTTTTAATTTAAGTTTTTTTATTTTATTTATAATAGATACATATGTTTTATCATCAAAGAAACGAGGGACTATGTGAATGTCGCCTTTAAATATATCATCTAATCTATTTATCACTTTCATATTGACAAATATGTATCATCGTTTAAATAAAAGTCAAGACAGTATGAATGTAAACACGATATATAAAGATGTTAAAGAAATAAATCCAAATATTTTAAAACATACATTACCTAAATTAATTTATAATCAATTAAAAAATTGCATAAAACAAACTAATAAAATTAGAAAAAATAAATTGGCTTGTTTATTAGAACACTATAATGTTGGTGACAATGCTTATCAAGTTTCTTTACCTTTTAATTTAATAGAAAATTCTTTTTTACAAGCATACCTTATTTACCTAGGTGAATATTACAGATGTAAATATGAAAATCTCTCTTTTAAACACACACAAAGAACAGTTCGTTTACGTAGAAATCAAGATCACTTTGATTCATATGATATATGGGTTAACTATGCTGAAAAAGGTTCTGTAAATAATCTACATCATCACAGCGGAAATTTATCTGGAGTTATTTATTACACAGATAACAAAGGATCACCTACATATTTTGAAAATGGTTTCTCTTATAAAGCTCAAAAAGGAGATGTAATATTATTTCCAAGTAATTTTAAACATGGTGTTAATAGTCATAAAACTAATAAAACAAGAATAACAGTCGCTTTTAATTTGTATTTTTCGTAAACGCTCTAGGCAGACCCAATATAGGTCTGGTATCAAATTTATTCAATTCAGATTTACCATAACCAGCACGATTAAAATGAACAAAAATTTGAACGCAATGTGTTTCTTTAAATTTATTTCTCCAGTGCTCTAATTCAGACCCAGAATAAATTAACATATCTCCTGGTTTCATTTCTACCTTAACTCCCTTTTGTTTTTTTTTACCAGTTGGGTCAATATAAATAGGCCAATCATCTCCCCCTAAAAAAATAGTTCCTGATATTTCACATGACGCTCTATCAACGTGTCTTTTTAAAACGTCTCCTTTTTCATAAACTCTAGCGTAAGAATAAGTTGGTATTAAAAGAGAGCCAATTTCTTTTTCAATTAAAGGTTGGACCCACGTTAGAATTGTATCACCTGCTGGGTCTCCATAAATACAAAAAGTTGTTTGCTGACATTGATCGTCCCCAAACTTTCCAAAATCTTGATTAAAGGGAGAGAGATAATTTCTTGCACGCATTGCTTTAAGAACATTTCTTTTTAGTAATAAATATCTGTATAGAAAATTAGCTAAATCTAAAGAAAGAGCTTTTTTAAAAAAACAGATTTTATCTTTTTTAAAATTATACTTTGACATTTAAAACAGTTTTCGGAATAGCTTGAATATTCCAATGTATAAATCTAAATGGTTCGATCCCTTCGTCCACGGTAAATAAATGAGGTAAATAAGATGGAAAAAATATCATGCTTCCAGGTTGGACTTTATAAGATATTTGATTACTTGCTTCTGTTTTTTTACCTCTATCTTTTTCTGGTAAATCCATCATTTGTTTTCCTGGTCTTGGGTTTTCAAAAATAGGATAAGAAGTTTTATCACTACATTTTAAAAAATAAAAACCAGAAATATGTCCGTTGTAGTGGGTATGTAAACTATGGTGCCCTCCTCCATCTTTAGCAAATTCTTGAACCCATAGCTCTGTTAAAAATAACTGATGTTTTTCTAAACAATATCCTTGTTCATTTAATAGATTAAATGCTGTGCCTAATATGTATTGTGATAATAATTTAAAACCGGGATCACCTATCAATGTTGTTGAATGATAAACAAAACCTAAATCACCTGTCATTCCTTTGACCTTGTTTCTTTCTTTAATTTGATCTTTTATATTTTTCTTTGCTTTTTTAATATAAGGTTCAGAAGCCTTATTTAATGATTTAACAAATTGAGGTGCCTCTCCTTTCCAAATAGGGCTAGGAAAAAGATGTTCTATCTCTAATAATTTTGTAAATGGTTTTTCTTTCATTTTTTTATGAGCTTATTTATTTCAGGCAAGTAAATAAATTTAAGCTTACTCCTTTCAAATAATTCTTTTAAATCTTTCAATGTTTCTACTAAAACCTCACCTGGTAGATTTAAGCTAGTATTTATCAAAATAGGAACTTTTGTCAACTTATCAAATTCTTTGATTAAATTATAAAAATATAAATTATCTGATTTTTTAACTGTCTGTATTCTAGAGGTGTTATCTTTAGCAACTCCTGCTTTTAATTTTTTTTTACATTTGAAAACATACATCATATGCGGCGATTCTTTTATAGTCATGTCAAACCAATCTTTAGTTTTTTCTTGTAAAACAGAACAGGCAAAAGGTCTAAACCATTCTCTTTTTTTAATTTCATTTAATTTATTATGTGCGTCTTTGTGCATTGGATTCATCAATAACGATCTATTACCTAACCCTCTTTGCCCTTGTTCACTTCTAGATTGAAATATAGCCACAGGATTAGTTATTAATATTTTAGCTACATCACCTGGTTCTATATTTACAACATCATACTCGTTAAATAATTTTGTGTTAATATTTTGAGGAATCCCTAAATAGATTTTATTGTTAGATATAGTATTATTTAAATAATAATTTACATGTCCTAAACTTAATCCAAAGTCACCATTAAAAGGATCACAAAATACTTTGTTAAATTTATTAAGTAACTGCGAATTATATAAAACATTTTGTGCACAACCTCCTGTAAATATAATTTCTTTTTTTATATTCCATTTATTAACAAGATTATTCATGGACTTTTCAAAACTATTTTGAATTTTTTTAGCTCTAGAATCGTGTAAGCTCCATGCCATAGTTTTCCCACAAGAGTGAATATTTTCAAAATGTTGTTTAGTAAACTCTTCGTATTTAAAACCAATTTTATTTTCTTCTGTAATTATGTGTTTTGTTTCATTATATAAACTTTCTCTTTCTATTTTAAATGTAGTTGAGTCGTTTAATGGTGCACCAGCTCCATCAGCAACTAATGTATTTTTTATTTTTGTGCCCCACGTTAACGCACAATAGGCATGGTATACGTGATGATTGTGAATTGAAGAATATATTATTTTTTTACTTTTTAATTTTTTATTGTTATTTAAAACATCTTTCCACGCAGATACCCAATGATCGCAATTTAAATTATAGGATATTAAAAATAAATCAAAGTCTAATTTTTCTATTTCTTCTATCAAAGACTTTTCCGGGAAAGATAGATGTTTAAATCTATTGTATCTATCAATTTGTGTATGAAAAATAATTTTATTATTTTTTATGTAAGTAACACAACCATCGTGTCCCACATGGATAGAGACTATTTTCATTATGTATAAGGATTACCTACATTCCAATTTACTAAAGAGTGTCTTGTTCCTTTTGTAACAGGTGTAACTCTATGAAAAACAAAGGCAGGAAAAACAATAATACTTCCCTTGTTTCTCATTTCTTTAGGAATTTCAAAATCTCTTTCCTTATTTTTTCTAAACCTAAAGTCACCATAATAAAATTCTAAATCTCCTCCTTCGTATTTATTTCCATCTGATAAAGATATAACAGCTGATAGTTTTCTAACTTTTTTATTTAAATTATTATTATCAGGAGCATTAAAAGGATCTTTAAACATATCATAATGCCAATCATAATATTGACCTTTTTTATATTCAGTAAATTGAATTGGTTCACTAAAATTCCAATGAAAATTCCAACCAGCATTTCGATTAGCAGAGTGTATAAATGGATGTATTTGTCTATATATCCATTGTTCACTTGTAAAAACAATATTAGAATCTCTTACTTTAACATCTTTTCTTACATCTTTACCTTTAGTTCCAACAAGACCTTTTTTAGATTTAAGTGATTTACAATATTTTATAACATCATCACAAAAAGATTCGGGCAAACCTTTATCAAAAACCCAATAATAATATTTAAATCTCATTTACAATCCTCACTATTATAAAATAGATTACCAGCTATAGATATTCTAGGTTTATTAGACGTAGTAAAAGGATATACACAATGGTATAAATTAGATGGAAACATAAGTATAACTCCCTCTTCTTCTTTTGATATTCTTATTCGATAATTTTTCATACTTCCTACAACACTATTATATATGATTTCAAAACAAGAAGCATATTTTGATTGATTGGGATTACCTATAAATTCTTTTTTAATATCATAAGGTATTTGAATAAAAGCAACGTAACTATATAAACCTTTGTGATCATGATTAGGAACATACTCTCCCTTTTTTTGAATATTAACCCACGGTTTACCTGGTTTTAAATATAAAGGTTTAGTTAACATTTCTCTTGAAATAGCATATTCAGGAAAATTTTTAGTATATTCACTAGCTAGAGTTAATAAATATTTATTCCAATCTTTTAAACTTTGATTTAAATAAAAATGATCAGCTGTATCTTTTCCGGTAACTCCAGATATCATCCTTTTATGAGTTTTTGTTTTTATAGAAAGACATTCTTTTTTTATTTTATCAAATAAAGTATCAGGCACTCTATCAACCACATACCCATAGTTAGGAAACATCACTGTTTTCATTAAAAGTCTTCTTCCACTTTAAAGTTTATTGACACAGATATTCTTTCACATTTTGTCTTGTATGGATTTACAGAGTGTCTTAAGGAGTATGGAAATATAAAAAAATCTCCAGTGTTAGGTTTAAAACTTTGTTCAGAAATAGTATAAAAATTATCTTCTCCATAAAAAAATGTAATTGAACCTGGCCCTTGACTTGTGCCTTTGTACTCTTCTATTTCTTTTTGTAATTGTTTAGAAACATCCAAATACAAAACACTAGAAAAATCACAATCATGATGTATATGCACTGGGTTAAAATCTCCTGGTTGCATATAGTTTACCCAAGCAACAACAGATTTTAATTTAGGCAAAGGTTGATTGTACCACTTTCGAAAACATCGTTGAAAAGCTTCAAGATAAGGATTTAAGATAATATTAATTTTTTTTTCATCAATTAAATATTCATGCTCTATGTGTCCAGCTAATTGATTATTAAAAGATTTTTTAGAATTTTTTGAACATAGTTTTTGTATTTCATTTAAATCTATTTCTTTAATTGTAGTTCTAAAAAGTATAGGACCCCAATAATAAAAATTATAATTTATCATCTGTAATTCTTTTTTCTTTCTAATTCTTATATCAGAAACTATTGATTTTTCCAACTAGACGTATCTGGATCCCAATATACCCCAACACCATCATTATTAACACCTGACCATCTGTTGTTTTCTTGATCCCAATTTGCACCATATTCGTTAGCATTTACAGAGGGATCTGCGACAGGAGCAACCCAATTATTTTTACTATCACTCCAAACCCAATTAGGAAAAGGTTTAAAAGGTATAAAGACATCATTAACAGGATCGTATTTATCTCCTATATTACAATATCTTCCTCTAAAATTATTATTATAAGATGTTTGTTTCCAAGTTGTCCCTGGATGTCTACTTACCATCCAAGCTTCTCCATCTGGGTGCATATCATTTTCACCAAGTGGTCCATCTGAAGTGGGTAAATTATTATCTACAACATTAACTCTTTCAACAATCCACTCTGTTTCCCCTGTTTCAGAATTTACTTTTTCAACTATTTTTGCAAAATGTGCCATGTTACGCTACCGTTAAAGTCCCATCTACCGTAAAAGTTGCAACTTTATCATTTGCAGGTCCTACACAACTTGATACTGAATTTGTACCAGGTGATACTGAAATACAAGCGTTACTAGCGAATCTAATTACTACAATTCCTGATCCACCATTTCCACCACTTCCTAAAGTTGGGCCGCCGTCTCCTCCACCGCCTCCGGTATTTGCACTTCCAGACCCGCCCGTCGATCCAGCAGGTCCTGTTCCAGCTCCACCGCCGCCAGCAGGTGCAGGGTTTGTGCCACTGTTAGCATCAGCACCGCTTCCTCCACTAGCTCTAGTTACACATGAGCCTGTAATATTACTTGTTAAACCTACGCCACCTTTGTTATTTCCGTTACCAGGTTGTCCAACGCCGCCTGCGCCACCGCCCCCTCCGGGCTTACCATGACCGGGGCTTCCTGGTCCACCATCATTTCCTTCTGGTGGAGTATAACCTCCTTGGTTTCCTGTTCCTGCTGCTCCTCCGTGAAATCCTGATCCTCCTCCGGATCCTCCAGCTTGGCCACCATTTCCGCCGCCAGTTGATGAAAAACAAATTCCAGTTCCAGATATATTACTATTACTTCCTTTAGCACCGTGACCTTGGCCTCCAGATGCTCCTGCTCCCACATCAATAGTATAACAACCTGGTTCATAACTTAATTGAACTGTGCAACCTGCTTCCGGGCCACAACCAAAAGACGTTCTATATCCGCCCGCTCCCGCTCCTCCCGAAGCGTGTCCGCCAGATCCACCACCAGCTATAATTAAATAATGAGCTTCAAACACTGCAGCACCACCACCAGATCCGAAACCTAATATGTTTATTCCAAAACCTGTTTTGCCTTTTCTTCTTTTGATATTTTTAGTGCTCTTACCTGAAGTAAGTGTTGGCTCTATTTTTTTCATATTCTTTAACCTTATACGTCGTTAGCCGCATCAGTTGTAAAGAATAGTTTAATTCCAAGAAGTCTTGCGTCAGCATTTAGATCATCTGCTGAAACGTCTCTTGATACTTGAAAGAAAACATATTCATCTGTGCTTGGTGAACCAGCGATTGTAACTGCCCCACTTTCTGCTGTAACGTCTAAATCGTTTGATGTACCACTATGTGCTTTTGCTGTTGGTCCTACAGCTGTTCCAAAAGCAGTATTTAAATCACCGTTATCTGCTAAAGCAACACCTTGTAAAACAAATGCAGTGGTACCTGTATTTGTTGAAGTGGCTGTAAAAAATGCTTGAAAAGTTACAGTTCCTTCATTCCATGATTTAGGGAATGCAACAGCAAACTGTGCAAACTCATCAGAGTCTTTGTCAAAATCTAAAACTTTTAATTCTGGTCCGTTTCCTAATTCTACTTGAGCTGCCTCTGCACCATTAGTAGTGTTAGGATACATTGCAACTGCCGGAACCCAAATAGTTTCTTTTCCTGCAATTTTAATTGCAGCTGTATTATCTCCACCGTCTACAGCTTGTGCCACACCAGTTCCATTTGGTGCTATAATAATGTTTCCATTTGAACCATCAGTAATTGTGATGGTGCCTGAATTACTTCCTGAATTTGTATCTAAAATTAAATTATGTGCTCCACTAGACGTAATAGTAGCGTCAGCTGCTCCTGTCCCAACTCTAGTTTCTCCAGAGCCTTTTGGTTTAATATGAACATCAACGTTAGTTTCTCCACTCGCACCTAAAATTGGTGGGTTACCTGTTGCGGCGTTAGTCACTTCTAATTCATTTACCGCTGATGATGTTGTTTGAAATATGATTTGTTCGTTTCCATTTGCATCTGCAATAAAACCTGCATCTGCAATTTTTGGAGCCGTTAAAGTTTTGTTTGTTAAAGTATCTGTAGATGAAGCAGTTATAAAACCTGCATCATCTATATCTGGATTTGTCCCATCGTTAGCTGTAGCATAAACTAATTTAACAGCACCTGGAGCAACAGTTACACTATCTCCTGATCCTGATACGTATTTAAATACTACGTTTTGAGATCCAGATGTTGAATTTTTTAAAACATAAAATTGTTGAACATCAATAGGTATGGTGACGTTTCTTGATGATGTAAGAGATCCTGTAAATTCTATAACTCTGTGTGCAAGAGTTGCACCAGTCGATCCATCAGATACTGAAAGAGTTGTATCACCAGAGTCAGATACTGCCTGTGTTGTAAATCCACCAGAAATCTGTTCTACTATTTCTAAATTAGTATTAGTTTTTGTC
>TARA_R100001594_G_scaffold8394_1_pt1 | contig 12508 bp, 10 predicted proteins | sample TARA_R100001594 | Tara Oceans TARA_R100001594 (sample SAMEA2622752) | marine metagenome | biome: marine biome (ENVO:00000447); feature: marine epipelagic mixed layer (ENVO:xxxxxxxxx); material: "saline water (ENVO:00002010), including plankton (ENVO:xxxxxxxx)" | depth 150 m | reverse complement strand
CAGCACAATGCCGTTGCTGTTGTGGTTGCGGCCTTGCGCTCAATGTCGTCATCGATTGAGTTAATCATGCCGATGGTCATGGCGTCCAGAATGTCAAGACCCCGTGCGCAGTGTTCAGCGCTTGCGATTGTGCGCCGGGTCGATACAGCTTGCGAGACTTGGCCCCCACTCAGCTTGGCCGATTCGGCGCGGGTCCATGCAGCAAACTCAGCAAGCACGTTGGCATCGTCCTTGCTACAGCCACTCACCTTGCGAATCAGGGCACGCTCTGCGGCCTTGCTGAGATAATCAACGCGCACTTCGATATTGGCACGATTCCGAAACGCGGCATCGATACGGTCCGTGCCTCGATACGCCGCGCCAATATTGGCGGTCATGATGATGGTCACATTGCCAGCCACGGTCACGGTGATGGGGTCGCCGTTCTCGTCAAGGACAGAATCGATCCGGGTGGTACCGCGCCCGTCTAGCAATGCGAACCACGCGTTACGTACTGCGGGGGTGGCGCGGTTAATCTCATCGAGTACAACGATGGCGTTGTTCATGCCGAGCGCCTCGACTGTTTTATTGGGTACAAACTTGGTCGATCCATTGTCGGCAACCAACGCACCGAACGCATCGGTCGGCTCTTGGAGGCTAGTACAATCCACTACGTGGATGGGGCGCTTGCGCTCGGCAGCGTATTGAATCGCGCCCATGGTCTTGCCACAGCCAGTGGGCCCAGTCACGAGTGCGACAGTCCGGGCACCCACGTTGCTAGCGGCATCCATTGCGAGGATGGCGGCCTCCCATCCAGAGCCCTTCCAGACGAAGTGCTTCTGGCCTTCTGGGATCATTGAGCCATCGGCAGGCGTAGCGCCTGAGTCGATGGTGATGGTTTGCGCTTTGGGCGCGTGGGCTTCGATGAACTGTTCCAGATTAACGCCAACAAGATTGGCAGCTTGGGCCATCTTCGCGTAATCGGGTGAGGTGTTCTCGGTGCTGGTTTCGGCCATGGTCGTAGGTTCCTCAGTTGCTACAGGTTCAGCGGGTTCAATGGGTGCGGGTGCTGGTGTGGGTGCCGGGGATCGCTTGCCCGAGTACTGGCCGCGCTTCGATCGGTGTTGCCAGTCAAACACAGGCAATCCGAGACAGTCACGCAAGATCGTCGAACGTGCGCGGCTGCTAGTCAGACTCGTGGCTGCCACGCGGTCGGATAGCTTGAATCGTTCAGCGGTTTCTCGCTTCAATACCTCACCGCGCCAGCGCTTTGAGGGTGATTCCCCAGCGGCCTTCCACTTGTCTTGGGTTGTGCGGATCTCATCAGCCTTCGCGCCGATAGCAGCGAGTGCTACGGCTCGATCCGGGTCAACTTCATATATGTACGCCGCCACGGCGGTTTCGAGATCTTCCAGATCCTGAGGGCTGCCATTCTTGGCGTAGCTTCTATGTTCAAGGGTGCCGAGGTTCAGACTCCAGAGGCAGTCAGACTTCCGAGACTTGTCAGCGAATCGGGCGAATAGCATATGACTGCCATGGCTCTTGGCATATGTCCAGAACTCCAGCGATGCGTGCGTGCGGGTGGTCGTATTGAACGTGTTCATTGCGATAGCTCCAGTTGTAAAGGGTCAGTCGTTTGGTTGCGCTACGGCGCTGGCCAGATAGATGATCATGCCGCCGAACGCGGTCAATGCCGGGAACATTGGGTACCTGATTAGGAAAGCCACGCGCCCCGCGCTAGCTTCTAAGGGGTAGCAAGCCATGAGGGCTAAGAGGCCAATCGAGAGGGTGAAGATGGTGAGGCCCATCACGTATCCAATCCGTCTGTGTGTGTTGCTCATGGTGGTCATCCTATAGCAAGGTGAGTTAAAAGGCAAGAGGCGTATCGGCATAATGCAACGCCCTGCATGAATGGGGGACGGGCTAGCTTTGTGGGCCTGACTGGACTGACTGAGATATTGCGAGAATAGATGAGGGCCTGAGGGCTGAGGGTTACCCCTTCGCCATGCCTGTCCTGTCTAGCAATGCGGGTGGGTCATAGCGGACAGGCTCCGCCCTTGCTGGGTTGCTAGGGCTGTGGGTCTGTGCTTGCTAGCTAGCAAACCGGGCGAGGCTAGCAGCGCACGGTATCATGATCACAGTGGCTAGCGAGGGGGGCTCCGAAAAATGAACCACACCCACCCCCCTCCGGCTATTACCGTTATATACCCCTTCTGCCGATATAGGGGGTATTAGAAATTGTGGTAGATTTATTGAAGTTACCTAGTTGGAATCACCGGCCTCAAGAGTACTGCTCGAAGAATCATTCGAGTAGTCATAACATTTCTGGTTATTCTGCTCACGACTTGCTAGGTGGCGCTAGGGGTTTATCGGTGGTGTTGTTAGATATAGCGGAGAGTGGGGAGATGGATGGTATAGCTCGTCAGGATTTGTTGTATGTATCTGAGAGGTTGACATTGATTATGTGTGAGTTGGAGCATCGTCTTCGTACTAGGGACGAGTACAACGCGAAGCCTAGTTTGAAGGGCAAGCGTAAGAAGAAGGAGTCTGCTGAGATGAAGAAGAAGCGAGCTTTGATAGCCAGTTTGGATACTGGCCGGGGTAGTTGACATGTGTGCTTATGTAGCTGGTCCTGAGTTTCACAAGCGTAAGGCTAAGTCTCAGATGCGATCTGAGATGGTATCTCGTGGTCTTTGGACGGATTTTGTTAGGGAGCGGGAGCGTTTGAAGGATGAGGGAGTAACTCCTGAGCGAGCTTGGTTGTTGGCATATGACTTAGTTGACAACAGTCACCCGGCTGCTGCTGACATAGTGGATTCTGAGGTCAAGAGGGTGGAATCGGTGTCGCGTCCGACGCGACAGGCGGAGGTATTGGATGCGAGTAAGGAGGTCTTTGCGGAGAAGACTTGCAGTACTCCGAAGACGGTTGAGTGGGTAGCGGCGAATATCCGCGTTAGTGACCCATCTCCAGAGGATGCTCCTAGTAGTGAGGCGTGGAGTATGTTGTGTTGGGTGAAGGGGAGTCCGCAGGCTGAGAGTCAGTTCTGGGGTCAGATCTACACGAAGCTGTTGCCTACAAGACAACAGTTGGATCAGGACAGTAGAATGGAGGATGACGGGCGTCGTGTTTTGACTTTAATAGACCGTATTAAGGGTTTTAGCGACGACGCGAAGGAGATGACTAATGGTCAGGTGGAACAGACTGATTAAGTTTAGATCTCCAGCGGAGAGGAAGCGTATGGTTCGTGAGGTGTTCCTTGAGGTGTTAAAGGAGCTTGACGTAAATGAGTCTGATTTTTTTAATATTAGGACACAGCCTGCACGGATAGCGCGTCACAGGATGGCTGTTATTGCCCGTGAATTGCTATGTGACTTTATGTCAGATGTGGAGATTGCCGAGTTTATCGGTATTCCGAGATCGACTTACATTACAGGCATGAAGTTATGGGTAGAAGAAAATGGCGAATGAGTTTTATGATCTTGTTCCTAAAGATCACAAAGCTAACTTGAAATACCGTTCTGACCTTATTCGGATGGGCAGTACGGATCGTAAGGCGGCGGAAGAGTTGTACATTATGTGCAGCCGTGATTTGTTGTTCTATGTGAACACATTTTGCTGGACATACGACCCTAGAGTGGGTGATGGCACATTACCGTTTCTTACTTACGATTTTCAAAACGAATCGTTAACTGACATTGACAACGCTATTGGTAACCATGATTTGGTTATTAAGAAGAGCCGCGACATGGGTGCATCATGGATGTTGCTCACTGTTTTTGAATGGCGCTGGCACTTCCGCCCTAGTCAATCGTTTTTGTTAGTAAGCCGCAACGAAGATTATGTCGATAAACCCGGTAATCCAAAAAGTCTTTTTTGGAAGATCGACTTTATCCATAAGTATTTGCCGGGATGGCTAAAGCCAAGGCTTACCCGGACAAAGTTGAGACTTACTAATGACGATAATGGAAGCACTATTGACGGCGAATCTACCACTGGTGACGTGGCACGAGGAGACCGTCGTACTGCAATTGGCCTTGATGAGTTTGCTGCTTTTGATGTGGATGCCGGATATCGTGCGTTGGCTTCTACTAGGGATGCGACAAATTCGCGCATCTTTAATTCAACGCCGAGTGGTACGAACAATGCGTTCTACGACTTCGCCACTAACCCGGAGATCAAGCAGCTCACGCTCCACTGGACGGTCCATCCAATCAAGTCCACTGGTAGCTATGAAGATAGCCAAGGCAAAACGCGAAGCCCTTGGTACGACGAAGAGTGTAAAAGGTGTGCGAATCCGCAGGAGATCGCACAAGAACTCGATATTGATTTCGCCGGATCAGACTACCAATTCTTCGACACAATGATCATTGATCGGTTGATGGAGGAAACTGGATCTAAACCGATATCCGTAGGAGAGCTTAAACACAATGCTGTTACCGGAGAGCCAGAAGGTTTTGATGAAATGCCCAAAGGGAACCTTCGACTTTGGGTCTATCCAGATGCCCAAGGTAACCTTCCCACAGATAGACGCTACGTCATTGGCGCGGATATTGCAGCCGGTACGGGCAGTAGTAATAGCGTCTTATCCATCGGTGATTGCAAGACGGGTGAAAAAGTAGGTGAACTTGTTACTCCGAACCTTAGACCTGATCAACTTGCTACTTATGCAGTCGCATTGGGCCGATGGTTTCATGGGGCAGACGATGAAGCGTTGCTTATTTGGGAAGCACCCGGCCCCGGACGTAACTACGGTGATCGAATATTAGAACTTGGCTACAGAGACATTTGGTACAAACAAGAACAAAGCGGTAAGCGCAGTAAAATCCCCGGCTGGTGGCCAACAAAAGACGAGAAACGGGCCTTGTATAGCGATTACAGAACAGCACTTTCGACTAACCACTTCATTAACCGAAGTGTAGATGCGCTTCGAGAGTGCAAAGAGATCATTTTTGCTGCGACAGGTTGGATTACGCACTCAAGATCTCTTAGGACCGTTGACCCATCTGGCGCTCGTGAAAACCACGGCGACAGACCAACAGCAGATGCCCTTCTTTGGAAGGGTATGCAGAAACCATACCCGGTGCAGGTTCCCGTCGTAGGGATACCGGAAGGCTCATTGAAATGGCGCAGAGAGCAGATTGAACAGAAAAAAAGGAAAGCACTGGAATGGTAGATTATGGCGTATCAGTATGACGAAAAGAAAATCACTCGACTCCAAAATGCGGTTGAATATTCCCGCAGGCAACTACTTCCGTATAGGGAAAAGCGCCTACATGCCATTAGGCAGTTTGTAGGAGCACACTACACGGATACTGGTTCGCAAGAGCGAGTGCCAATTAACCTCCTTGAGATGGCAATTTCGATCTATAGGCGGCAGATTGCAGCAAGAAGGCCGCAAGTTCTCGTAAGATCGAAGTTTCCTGAGTATGAACCCGTTGCTGGCCAGTTTGAGTTTGCAATGAACTCGCTGTTGAAGGACATTGACTTCGAGGCAACAGTTCAAAAGTGGGTTTTGGACGCCATGTTTGGCCTTGGTATTGTAAAGACAGGGCTTTCAGCTAGTGGGATTGAGTCTCATGGCTTTGAACATGATCCCGGTAAGCCATTTGTTGACAATGTAGACTTCGATGACTTTGTTTTTGACATGTCAGCGAAGAGATGGGACCAAATTCAGTTTTGCGGAAATCGATATTGCTTGCCACTTGCAGCCATTCAACAAATGAAGATGTTCGGCAAGAAGACAAGCGAAATTACCCCAAGCGAGTACGGAAGAAACAACGAATTTGGAGAAGAAAGAGTCCACCAAATCGGGAATGACGGCAATGGGATGTACGGCGACCAGTATTACTCGCCCATTGTCGAGCTTTGGGATATTTGGCTTCCTATCGAGAACGTCGTGGTCACAATGAAGGCAGATGACCGGGGCGGCATAAGCACCAGTGAGCCTCTTCGAGTTGTTGAGTGGAATGGGCCAGAAGAAGGCCCGTATTACACACTTGGATTTGGAGATGTACCCGGCAATCTGATGCCGTTGCCCCCCGCTTCCTTGCTAATGGACTTGCACGAGATGGCTAATCGTGTATTCCGCAAGCTCGGGCGACAAACTGACCGACAAAAGACTTTGACACTCGTTCAGGCTGGTCAGGAAGACGATGGCCGCCGCATCGTTGAAGCCAGTGATGGTGATGTCATCCGAACAGACCGCCCAGAGGGTTCGCGGGAAGCGCGTTATGGCGGTGTTGATCAAGCCACACTGGCATTCCTGATCCAGCTCAGGGATATGTTTGTTTATATGGGAGGAAACCTTGACGCATTGGGCGGACTTGGCAAGTTGAGCGAAACTGTTGGTCAAGAACAGCTCATTGCAAGGTCTGCATCTGCAAGAGTTGCTGATATGCAAGAGGCAGCTACTAAGGCAGTTAAGAAGGTCGTAAATACTTTGGGTAGATACCTTTGGTACGATCCCGTTACGACTACTAAGGTCAAGACAACTATCCCAGATACTGATTTTGAGGTCACAACGGACTTTACACCTGAAATGAGAGAAGGAGAAATCGTCGAATACGAGATCGACATTGCTCCATATTCAATGGTTGATAGAAGTCCATCCGAGAAGGCCAAGACGCTCGGGGAACTTATGCAGGGATTCGTTATCCCGCTTGCTCCTCTGCTCCAGCAGCAGGGTATGAAGCCCAATATGGATAAGTTCCTTGAGCTAATGGCCAAATACAGCAATACAGAAGAGCTTCTCGATATTGTCACATCCCTTGATGAACAAGACATGGCCAAAATGCAGCAAATGCAGGAGATGGGAGCTGCTGGTCAGGAAAGACCCACTCAGTCTCCAGTCACCGAGAGGCGGCAAGTTCGGGAAAACATCCCCGGATCAACCCGCCAAGGCCGAGATGAGGCGATGATGCAACTTCTAGCAGGCGGAGGACAGCCTGCTCAAGCTGGTCAAATGGCTGAAGGAATGAGCTAGTGCCTACATACTGCTTTAAGAACACGAAGACGGGCGAACAGGCTTCTTTTGTCTGGACTATTTCAGAGATGGAAAAGAAGTGTCTTGATCAAGTATACGTTGATGAGAATAAAAACGTATGGGTAAGGGATTTTGAAGAAGAGCATGGTGGAGTCCGGTCAAACTCCTCTAATTGGCCGATGAAGAGCGAGGCATGTGCCGTACATCCCTCCGACGTAAAGAAGGCAAGTGAGGCTTCAGTGAAAATGGGTGTTCCTACTCGCTTTGACAACAATACTGGACAAGCGATTTTTGAAAGTAGGGGCCATAGGGCAAAGTACCTAAAAGCACGAGGCTTCCACGATAGAAACGGTGGTTACGGAGATGGCTGACAAGAAGAAGGCAGAAGAAGTCGTTGAAGATTCCAAAAAAGATCCTTGGGACTTCGATGACCCTGAACAAATTACAGAAATCCCTCCTACGACTGTTCAACCTCACGATGTTCCCGATACTCCTGAAGACGACACGGAAGATTCGTCTGAGGGTGTGCCGGATGAAGTTATTGAGCGAGCAAGGAACGCTGGCTTGAGTAACGAAGATCTAGCAGCCATGGGTTCACCAGAACAAATGGAGTTCGTGCTTAATCTTCTCGAAAACAAAGTTGAACAACGACTAGAAGAGGTAACTGCCGCCGTTGAAAACGGCGAAGCGCCTGATGACGAGCAGGCAAGCGACGACGTAAGCTGGATAGACAATTTGGACCCGGACGAAGCTGTTGATTCTGATTCCGCCAGAGCTGTAAAGGCCATGAAGGCGAAAATGGATGAAATGACCAGAGCCTTGGAATCAATGACGGCGCAAACCCAAACAGTTAAGCATGACTCTCTTTTCTCTGCACTGTCAAAAGAGTGGAATGACCTTTTTGGGGGTGCAAAGACCTCAGATCAGACCGTAGAACAAATGTCGAATCGTGACGCTGTTGTTGAAGAAATGGAAACTCTTAGAAATGGGTATCGATCACGTAAGCGAAAGATGCCCGACGATTCGGAACTGTTCGAGCGTGCTCTTAATAGCGCGTTCGGTGATCAAGTAAAAGACTTTGCGCGACAAGACCTGAATGAGAAACTTCAGAAGCGTGAATCTCAGTTTATTTCTCGTGCTAGCAACACTGGCAGTCAAGGCGATTTGCTAAATGGCCGCGAACGTGCCTATCAAAATGTTGCTCAGAAGATGAAAGATCTGGGCATTGACGTTTATGACGATCCTCAAGAAGTGTTCGAGTAGCGCAGGAGGTTATATAAATGGCAACTCTTCAGGCAGCAGATATTGCTGATCTAATCACGACCACACAGCGTGATCTGGGCCGTCTGAGGTGGACCGACCTTTCGTATGATTTGCAGGAGTATGTGGCTCTGCCCCAGATCCTTCAAAGCGAAAAGGTTTCCTACCAATCAGGTCAGGCTCTTCAGTGGAACGTAATGACCGGAACCAGTGGAGCTACACGCGACACGGGTCTTTACGAAGTTGATAGCGTGAATGTGTCTGATGTGATGGCTACGGCGACTGTTCCGTGGCGTCATATGACGACCAACTACGCAATCGAGCGTCGTGAAATCGCAATGAATCGCAGCCCAGCTCAGATTGTTGATCTGGTCCGCATTCGTCGCCACGATGCAATGGTTGACCTTGCGAAGCATATGGAATCGCGCTTCTGGTCCGCCCCGTCAACATCTACCGACAACCTCAAGATGTACGGTATTCCGTATTGGATTCCTTGGGTTGCTAGTACAACTGGCGATTTTGTTGGCGGCGATCCGTCTGGCTTCAGTGATGGTGCAGGCGGTCTTTCGTCTAGCACTTACAGCCAGTGGCAAAACTATTCCGTAACATTTACGAATGTCACCAGTGTTGACCTCGTCCGTAAGTGGCGTAAGGCAGCAACGTACACCAACTTCCGGCCCCCGGTTGCTGGCAACGAATACGGTGGCGGTCGTAACAACTACGGCTTCTACACTAAGTACGATGTGATTGGACCTCTTGAAGAGGTTCTCGAATCACAGAATGACAACCTCGGTAACGATATTGCTTCCAAGGACGGCAAGCTCCTGTTCCGCCAAATCCCAGTCACTTGGGTTCCGGAACTTGAAAGCCGTACTAACAATATGGTTTACGGCATTAATTGGTCTGTGCTCAAGCCCGGTTTCCTTTCTGGCGAATACCTTCGTGAAGAAGGACCAAACGCGGCGTCTAACCAGCACACAGTCTTCACCACGCACGTTGACCTTACGATGAACTTGCTTTGCCACAACCGCCGAGCAAACTTCGTTCTGGCTACGGCTGACCCAACGGCTGGTTAAGCAAAGAAAGGATTTAAACAATGGCTTACATGAACAATGCTGGAATGGCCACCTATAACGGAGACTTTGGCACCAGAAATGTCATGCCTTCAAAGGATGGCACCGGAATTCAGCGTTACGAGTATTTTGAAGATTTTGATGCCGAAACCGATGCAACGGGTGCTGTACTTTGGACCCTCAACACCTTGTCTTCTGGAACCCTTACTGGTGTTGCGGAGCACGGCGGTGTCCTTGACGTTAACGCTGGCGCGGCAACAGATGATCAAGGAGTTGAATCTGCCCAGCCCGATTCAGTTGGTCAAGTTCTGGTTGCTGCCAATCGCCAGATTTACTGCGAGATTCGCGCAAAGCGCAAACTCCAGTCTGCCGGACAGTTCTGGGGCCTTGCTGAAGTTGACGCCGCAGCAATGGGAACCGCCAACTTTGAAGCCAAGGGAATTGGCTTTGTTTGCGATGCTGGCACCAGCGCCATTACTGCACTTGACACCATTACTACGGCAACCGCGAGTGCTAACAGCGGCGAAGAAGTTACTGCTGATGTTGCGACTGCCATGGTTAACGATGACAAATACCGTGTCTACGGAATTGACATCACCGGAACTGGTATGGTGGAGTTTTACATTGACGGCGTTCTTAAAGCGACGCACACGACCAACATTCCGACCGGGGCATTGGTCCCGACGCTTTGTAGCGTCAACTCTGCGAGTGCGCAAAGTACGTTGTATGTAGATTACATCTACATCAACGCTACGCGTTGATAGATAGATAACAAAATCTCTTCCCCCTCTTCTTGATCCCCTGCTTCTTTCGAGGAGCGGGGGATCTTTTATTTTTGCTTCTTTACGCTGTGTATAACGCTAGTTTTATCTATGTTTGTTGTGTAGTTAGACCAGCAGTAAGCCATTGCATCAATAATATCTACATGCTTTACGCCATACTTTTTGGCGGCATCGTAGATAGTTGCAAATGTGTCTTCGCGTATGCGAACGCTAACAGTTTCCGGCTTTCTTTTACCCGTCAAAAGTATCGTTCCATTCTAAACTGCTTCTCTACACGCTTAGGAGCATCTTCCCACGCTCGGCGTTCTGCCTGTGGGACGGAAGCTCCTGTTCTAGCATTCTTGATTCGAGCCTCAAGATCAGAAATGCCAAAACTCATCATTGGCCAGCTTGCGTTGTGCCTCTTGATCACGTTTATAGCCTTGGAGTATTGACCTCCAGACCAAAGAACGGCAGCGTCACCCATAGCTCGGTCGGAAACTGCCTCTAGAATTTGAAGTCGGTCAAACTCTAGTGACCAAACCGATTCGGGGACTGTTCTAAAGCCAGCACCAAGCTGCATCCAGATGGCGCGGCCCTTGTCTTCGTCCCTGTATCGAAGACGGCCTCGGTCGTCGTACTCGTTGTGATATCCAGCAAGGTATTCAACATTCTTTGCTAGCCACTTAAACGCAGGCCCTGTGTCTTTAAGTGAGCGGTAAACCCTAGTCGTAGTCGAGGTTGGCGTAACTGTTTCAGCGGTTAGGGAATCGTATAGGTCATGAATGAAGCCAAATGTTGGCCCTTCAAACTGTGATTGAACTCTTTCTGCAAACGTTCTGCCGTATGGCTCATTAAACAAAGACAATGACCCTGAAATGTCTGCTCCAAGATAGGCAGGAAGCCCAAAGATCATTGCGTTGGCGTGTTCTTCGCCAACTAGATTCTTTAGCTTCTTGCGTGTCGCATACAAAATGTTGTCCCGTCTTTGAGTCTCGTCGCAAAGCCCCACCATTTGGCAAGCGCCATGAAGCAAGAAGTATCCGGGCAAGAATGTAAACATTACGCCCTTCAAGCCGCCAGCAACAGTGTTGACCAAAAGCCATCTTCCTAGTGCTGGGTAGTTTTTCTCTTTAAGCAGCTTTAGGCCAAACCCAATCATGTTTATTTGGAATCGCCTGTACTGAAGGAGAGTATTTGCAATAGGTCCATTAAGAATGGGCGGCAAGTTGGATCTTGTGTATACAAACTGGCTTTCAATAAGCCCCTTTTGCCTTGCGTATTCAATAGCCGCATTTTCATCCATACCTTGCTTCTTGCCATGGATGTAAAAAGCAACCATAGAGAAATTCATATTGCGGCTTTCAGACTGTGTCGAAATTTTGCCGCGCAATAGGTGCTTGTCTGCTAGCTCTTGACCTCTAGTAACAACGTCAATAGCCCTTTGCCCCATAGATGATTCTGTGCCGTCAATGTACATGCCGCTTGAGGCATCCATCCGACCAATCTTATTGAGGAGGGTTTTACCTTCAGAGCTGTTGTAAACTGCAACTGCTTCTTTGAAGGTCTTTTCTCCAACAACAGGGTAAACGGTTTGCAAAGGCTGTATGGAGTTAATAAGCCATTGGCGAGGCGTCTTCAATTGCCTCAGATAGTTAAATGTTCTGCTTGCTGCGAAGAAGCGTCTAGTTGGCATGTCGCCAATCATCTTCCCGACAAAAGGAATGCCCTGAATAAGAGCGTCCATGCTCTTTTCTACCGTAGTGGGCCTAATAAACATTGTCCTATCTAGGTGTTGCTCCAGATATTCAGCCCAATATGGATCTGATCCAGTCAATTGTTCAATGACAGGCTGCGTTTCTCTAATCATCTGGCCACCGAAATACCAGCGATTAAAGTTGTTAGTCTGCATTTGCCAGACCCGTGGGAAATCCATGCTAAAGCCTTCAGCAGGAGTTTCGCCGCGCTGCATCATTGGAGCAAAGAATGGCTTCTTGTTTTGCTTAAGTCCAACTACTCCCTTGAGGGCGTTGTTTACTTCAGAGCTGGTCATTTCAGCTTGACGCTTAATTTGCTGGGCAAGCCTACTTCTCTGTCTGCCACTCATTCTCGTAATGTCTGGGTTGTTTCTGATTTCAGGCATAGCCTCAAATCGAACAAACTCTGCGCCTCGTGACCCATCTTTAAAGTTCTTTAGCTTTTCAAATGCTTCACCTTGAGTGTTTGCATCTCCGACAATAATGGCGCTGCCATCTTGTCTGTACGCCTTTAGCTTGAACTTCCCAAAGAAAGCATGGTGGAAGTGAGAATATTGCATTCCCCAGTCATTGGGGACTTGATGCATTACCAGTTCTTCTGCCAGTTCTTCTCTGGTGATGTATCTGTCGCTGCTAACAAACACTTTTTCGCCATCAACTGTGTCAATTTCTAGCTCTGTGTAAAGAGCTGGACG
>TARA_R100001594_G_scaffold9166_1_pt1 | contig 12514 bp, 8 predicted proteins | sample TARA_R100001594 | Tara Oceans TARA_R100001594 (sample SAMEA2622752) | marine metagenome | biome: marine biome (ENVO:00000447); feature: marine epipelagic mixed layer (ENVO:xxxxxxxxx); material: "saline water (ENVO:00002010), including plankton (ENVO:xxxxxxxx)" | depth 150 m | reverse complement strand
TTACGTGCAAATTTAGTTGCTTCATCTATTATATTACCATCTCCATCGAAGATTTGTTCATAGAAATCTTGCTCATAAGCAGACATTAACTCTCTAGTTATATGAGGAGTCTTACCACCTGCAGCTTGAATATCTAATACTTGACGCATTGCTTTCTCTCTAGCTTTAGCTCTACCTAAAATGAAACCAAAGGCATCATCAGTAGCAGCCATAAGCTTTGTAGAGTAGGTAAGGAATCTATTGTTATTCATATTCCTAGCCATATTTGCCATAGCAAATGCAGCTTTATCACCATCTGAAGCTCTACCAGTATCTTCGTAATAACGTCTTAATATCTCCCAGTTATCATCATTTCTAGTATATTCAGAGTATCTAGTTTTAATACTAGACACATCACCACTCCAGTATGAGTTAAGTTTATTTTTAAATAATTCAAAGGATTCAGGTATAGCTTCCATCATTGCATTAATGGATGAAAGACCAGCTCTGATTGTAGCAGTATCACCAGTCCAAGGGTACCTCATTGTAGCCCCTAAGGTCGTAGCAAGGGGTCTAAGGAAGGTAGCTGTACTTGTACCTAGAATAGCACGTGCAGGGGTCTTAGGGCCGCTTAGAATGCTATGTACGAATACACCTTCAAGTTCTCTAATTAGAGCACCTGTTCTGTCTGGTCCTTTAGGATCTATCTGACCACCTTTAATCATCTTTCTAGCCCATGCATCAAAATCATCAAGATTATTGACTGTCTTCATGGATGAGAAAGTTTCAAATAAGGCATTCATTAAATTATCATCTGCATCATCCTTAGCTATTTTAAGGATAGTCATTATAGAATCTCTTGTATCTGCCATATCTGCAGTTAGTTGTGATTCTATGAATTCTCTTTGTTTACCAGCTCCTATCTCTCTAAAGTTTTGTGATTTAACAACTCTTGCTTTCTTAGTTTCAGTTAAAGCAGTTAATATTGTATCAATAATTTGAGAAGCTGGACCATCAATATCTCCAAGGTCTGCTATATCTGCTAATTCTCTACCAGAAATACCAGTATCTCTTATTTGATGAAGTAAGGAACCAACAACTAAATCAGCAACAACTATATTCTTACTAGTAAATGTTTCTAATTTATCAATTGTTTTACCTGCTGAATCTGTAATATCATAAGTATCACTAGATTCAAATAACTCTTTAAGATATTCAGCTGCAGGTAATTCAGCAGCATTTCTACCTTCAGTTATTCTTTGGTAAGCTAAGATAGAATCTCCAAATACATCAGTTAACGATTGTCTACCAGCTTTAACTCTTTCAATTATAGCTTTGTATTTATCATTACTGTATAGTTTTTTTAAGACACTATTAACAGTATCTTCACTAATGTCAGCTTCTCTAGCTATACGTTCTCTTTGTACAGGAGTTGTTACAGAACCAGTAGAACCTTCTTCAGATCCCCATTCATTTCTAATCCTTTGTTGAGTTTCCCATGCTTCATAAGGTGTCTGTTCAGATATGTGAGCACCTTGTGTAGAATCAGCTATAGGTCTATTCTTATCAGCTCTAAATTCACCTTCTGCTTTTCTAAGTTGTCTTAGACCAGCTTGAATAGTAACGTCTTCTATATTTTTATTTCTAGCTTTAGCTGCATCTATAACTTTCTTAGAACCTCTACCAAGAAGTATTGAGGCACCATCAAATAAAGCACCTATACCCATACCTTCAACGATGTTTTTTAATTTCATCATTATAGGATGGTCTGTATCCCTAGTACTTAAAGGAGTATCAAAGAAACCATAATGATCTCTAAGTGTACCTAATGCATTATGTCCATCTGATTCTTTTGAAATTACATCAGATGTAGCACCTATAGCAGCACCTCTTAATAAACTAGAACCAATTGTTTTACCACCTAAAGCAGCTATACTAATACCTGTTCTAGCAGCAGTTACTTTAGCTGTAGGTATAATAGCAGCAGCCAAAGAACCAAAATGGACTACACCTCTTAGTAATTTACCCCACCATGTCTTTGTTTCAATAGGATTATCATAGTTAGTAAAAGGATGCCAGTCAGGTCTATAATAACCTTTCTCTTTTCTTTCTCTAGCCATTTCACCAGAGAGTGCATCAACTGTACGCTCTGGGAAAGTAGCTATTGAAGAGGCAGTATCTTGTAAACCACCAGATAGAATTGATTGACCTTCTTTTACTAATCCTTTAAATCCCCAATTTTCTTTATTTCGTGGATCATCTTGTTCAGCCTTAGCTTGAGTTTCTTCAGACTGTGTTACTTGTTGAAGTTCTTGATCCGCTTCTTTATCTTGTTGGATTTCTTTACCGTAGTCTAGTGACTCTTGAGCACTTTTTTGTAGTTTTTCTACGTCGAAATCCGAAGGATCTATTGGCATTTTTTTATTATTGTAATGTCTGCTGAACCATCTCCGTAGCGACAGCTGGCAGTAAAGTATTTAATTCAAGATATGGTGGTATATCTCCAACTATTCTTAAAAATTCTAATTCATCTTCTTGATTAATATTAACTAATCGTCTATACCGATCACTTACTGTTAGGTATCTTTGATTATACTGTGATTTCTGTCTTAATCTTGATAGTATTGATAAGTCTTGTAGTTCTTGATTAAACACTGCTTCTAATTCTACAGGTGTAGATTCAAGTATATCTAGTATAGCATCAGTAGTTAACTCATACATACCAAAATCAGTATAACCTGATTGTATTAATCCTAGAACTTCACCTACTGTATGCTCAGATAAAGGCTTTTCTAGTTCTGCATAATCACCATTCTTATCTCTAATAGCATCATAACCACCATTAGCTATAGCAGGTTTCGATTTAATTACATCTAGTAACTTAACAAAATCTTGATTCTGTTTAGTGACACGATATGTTCTAGATGCAGAAGGTTTATTTAATAATAACTGTGCATCAGATGGTTTTAATACCTCCTCTTCTGGTATAGTAAATTCATTTTCTTTTAATAAACCAGTAGCTATTAACCTTTTTCTCATTAATTGTATAGGTGACATTTTCGTCCAACCACCTTTTAATATTTGATCATAGAAAACTGGTCTAACTGTAGATTTACCACTTAAAAATAATGCAGCTTTACGTAAGTGTGGCTCTTCTCCTTCCCATGGTTCACTACTATCTAGAAGATCAATATCTTTAGCTATAGAGCTCTGTGTTTTACCAACAAGTATTTGTAAATTAGAATCTCTCTCTTCTCCTACTTGCTCTCCTAAATTAAGATTACCTGCTTTTGCTGCAGCCATAGCTTTCATTACTTCTCTTTGAGCTGCAGTGACAGCTTGTGCATGACTTCCAGTTTTTTCTAGGACTTCTTCATACTCAGCATTGTATAGGTTTTTCAAGTTTTGATTGGTAAAGAACCATTCTAAAGTACCTCTACCTGCTTCACCTAATGTATTTGTTAAGTGTTCATCAGTTGCCTTTTTTATGAAACTTTTTCTATCATCAGCAACACCACCTCTTTTTCTTACTACCTCTCGATATTTATCTCTAAGTGCTGTATCCTCAAGTGCAGCTAGATCTTGTGCAGTAAGCATACCACCATTACTTAGTATTTCATCATACTGTTGAGCTAATGAAATGTCATCTTCTATACCTACATACCTTAAATTCTTTAATACATCAGGTACTTTGGTTGGGTCATTCACACCAACCTTTACCATCCATTCTGATATTGCACTATTTTTTTGATCTATAGTTACACTGTCTGGTAAATTACTAACTATTTGTTGTGCTTCAAATTTCCATTCATTTTCTGTTATAGCTAGCTCATCATCAACTACTTTCTTTTGATAATTTGCTAGACCTTTTCGAATGATACGTGACTCATTTTTCCAATACTTTCTTATAGTTTGGGTAGTACCATCAGCCGCTTCAAATGGATGATCTAATACAGCATTCATAGTAGGTTCTGATATTTTACCAGTACTCAATGAGTTAGCTAGATTTTGAGCCATCTCTTGCTTTGCTAATTTTTTAGATCCCCCAAATGCACCAGCATAAACATTAACATAATCAACTGCATAACCAGGATAATCTGCTAACTTAAGTTCAAGATCTTCAGCTCTAAGTTCTTTGTATACTCCACTTAATTCTTTACCATACTCTGTTAACCATTTCTTTTCTCTAGTCTGCTCTTTCTCTAACAAACTTAAGAAATACTTTCTTTTAATACTACCATCTCTATTAGTTACAACATCTTTATTTTGATAGAGATATAGAGCCATTATTTTATTAGCTATATAAGCACGCTCTTCTGGACCAACTGCATTTACATAAGATTTTATATTTCGAGTTTCTTTACCAGTCTTTGAATCAATTATTGGACCAGTAATATGTGTTACATCAACTAGTAAACCTTGAGTTGCTTTTGCCCAGAATACAGGTTCCCATTTTGAAACTTGATTTAAAGTTCTACTTTGTTCAATTTTTAATCTATTACTTCTTAAAGCTTGTTCTTGTAAACCTACATCGCCCATACTAGCAGCTACTGCTTCTGCATCAACTCCAAGTTTATTTGAGATGTTTTCAGCATTTTGTTGTTGAAGAGCTACTTCATCTACCCACCTAATACCTTCAGGTCTGGTATGGAAATTACCACCAGATGCTCTAGTTAAACCTTCTCTTAAGGCATTTACATTTTCTTGCCAATCTTTAAATTGATCCCAATCTTGTTTAGCTTGATCAACTTTACCAATTAAACCAAGTATTTGAGATGGTATTGTACCTTGACCTCTTTCTCTTTGATTATACTGCTGAATAAGAGAATCAAACATACTTTCGACTTTTTTAGTATTCTCGTCGATAGCTTTATTCTGTTCTTCAGTTGGATCAACCTGTGTCTCTGTATAATTTTGAGCACTAATATCTACTGGTGCTCCAAGAGTTCTAAGAGCACTAGTTCTTTGTTCTGAATAAGATGATGTCATAATTTAAGCTGCATCTTTTGCATATTCTCTCCAAGCTTTCCTATAATCCCAACCTGGGTTAGAGAAATCACCTGGTTTCCAGCTTGTTGTTTTTGGTTTGAAACTTTGTGATATATTACCTACACCAGTTACTAAACTAGCAATGTCTGTTGCAAGACCAACACCTTGTTTAAGTTTATCGAAACCACTTTGACCTACATACATTGTATCAGGTCCGAATTCAGGTCGTATCATAATACTCTTTTTCTGTTCAGCTAACATACCTTGAGCTTTTCTACTAATACCTAACATAGCTTTATCCATGTTAGCACCATAAGTTTTATCAATAACTTGTTCTAAATTAGCTTGTTGATTTAGTAAAGCTAGGTATTGATTTCTATTAGCTGTCCTAGATACACCATACTGGCCTTCATCTATTTTCTGTTCTTGAGCATAACCTCTAGCTAAGGCTTCTTGACCTTTCCTTACTTGACCTAAAATGTGAGAAATAAGTTCTTGTAGATCACTTCTATCTCTACTTGCTCCTATAGCTATTCTATTTACGTTACGTTTGTAAGTTATATCTACTTTTTGTCTATATTGTAATTTCTTCCCAGCAAAGTTGTAAAGCCTGTCTTGGTGCTTTATTTTGGCTGCTGCTTTATTTGGATTACTGCACACGGCAAAACTCGATAAAGGACAATTGATTGGGTCCGTAAATTATTCTTCTTAAAAATTTGAACCCTAAAAATCTAAGTAATTTTAAATGTACAACATTTCTTTCATCAACAATATTCCAAAGAAGTGGTTCTTTTCTATCATCAACAAATCGTTTAGCTTCTCTTGCAAAAGTTAGTGGATATTCATGTATTGCAGGTGTGCATAACATCCATATAATTCCATCCTCTTCTACACCAGCCATTCCGGCAGTCTTACCGTTTGGTACTGTAAAATAGACAGTAGTGCTTGAATAAGCTGCATCTTTTGCATATTCTATTGGATCATCCCCATGACCTTCTTGAAGCTCTCTGAGGTCATCTGGACGTAAGTTAGAGGCCACCTCCAAGGCAGCCTCCATTGTTATCGGGTGAATGTAATTAGACACGTCTATGTTGTTTTGGTGAGTACGCTCCTTCCCATGATAAAGATCTTAATGTTGCAGGTGCAGGGTGTTCAGATTTTACTACCATTTCAAGATTAGTATTCTTTTCATAGATAGGTATTGTTTTTATTTCTTCATTTAAATAAGGTGCATCAGATACTTCATATTCATCTAATTGGACTGATTCATGAATATCAGTATATGTATCCTTACCAGTTCTTCTTAACTCTGTTTCATAAAGACCAACCTTACCAAAGTTTAAATTAACTCTTTGTATGGTTAAGTATCCATTTAAATTAGAATCATAATTTGATTCACCTACTTGTTTCTTTATGTAGAATTTAGGTAATCTAACTCTATATACATATAAATAACCAACATATAAACCTCCTGTAATGGAAGCAGTTGCTGCTGCACTTGATCCACCACCACCGCTAAAGGATATAGTAGGATTAGAACTATAATTAGAACCACCATTAGTTATAGTTATAGCAGTTACAGCACCATTTGATATTGTAGCTGTAGCTGTAGCTCCTGTACCTCCACCACCACTAAAGGATATAGTAGGTGCTGATGTATAATTACTACCACCATTAGTAATTGTTATAGTGGTTACTTCCTCAGACCAATCTCCAGGAACTGTAAATGATGAGCTAGTCTTATCTCCACATATAGCATATCTACCTATTCTAGTAGATGTACTATCAGTTTGTGTATCAACTATTACTAAGTCATGTGTTGCTATTAATTGAGTTACATCTCCTAACCAACTTTGACTAGAGAATGTAGTCTTATTAGTAGTAGAACTATAAACACCTCCTGTTACAGAAATATAATTATCTAAATGTATTGGGAAGTCTCCTTCTTGATCATCATCAACTACAGGATCACTAGCCATCTGTTTGAAATTTATCTTCTGTAAGAAGTCATCTGTATCTATGAAGAAATATTCATCATTAACAACGAAGTGATATTTAAGTGGATTACTTAATCTCCATTTAAACCATGCAGCTTGCTTTCTATCACCTTGACCAGTAGATGGTGGTAGGTATTTAAACCCATATACTAAGTCTGCATTTGGTGTAGAAGTTGCATCAACATAAGATTGAGAAATAAAGATAAGATTATTTTCTCTAGAATTAGTTATAAGATCTACATCCTTAGGAATTAAAGTAGGTACAAGTATACTAGCATTATTAATTAATGGTTCTGTTTCTCTAGTAACACCTATGACTTCATTCAAACGACTATATTTATTAGAAGTATCTACAAATGCAAAGGTAGTACCTAAAGATATGGGAGGAATTTTTTCGCTATAATTATAAGAGGATACTGGTTTAAGTTTAGCAGTATTAGGATCTAATACAGTATCATCAGAAGTTAATAAGAACTGCTGATTAGAACTAAAGCATAGTAATCCTGCTGTAATTTCTAAAGCATCATGTAGATTAGATGGGTATAAAGAAGATGAAGCTATATCTATAGGATCTATTGCACTGATTGTTAAAGCAGTATTAGCCCAAAAATCAGGCTTATCTACTGTACCAGGTCTGGCTAAGATAACATTACTACCTGCTAAGAAACCTAATCTATTTCTAAAGAAAACACACTTATTAATTCGTGTACCATTCCTACTTCCTGTCTTCAAGAAAGTAGGTTTAGGATTGGTTTTATTATCTCCTACTCTTCTATTCTCCCACAACCATGGTTTAACAGTAAATGATCCTCCAGCATCTCTAACTAATGCCATCGGGAATGTAGATTGATCGAAGGCATTTCTGATCTGAGGTTTAGGACATTCTACCCAAGAACCTGCACCATCTCTACCATTCTCTCCTTGAAATTTAAGATAGTAATCATCATCTTGAGAGTTTTCAAAGTTTAAGACTCTGACTACATAACCATCTCTACATTGTGCAGGTAGGTCAGCTACAGAATTAACTTCTCTATGCATTACTCTCATTAAATCTGAATGTAAAACTTCTATATTAAAATCAGATTTACAATATAAATATATACCATTACCTATTATTTTATAATTTATATGATCACTTCCAGATTTAATATTTAATTGACCAGTAGTAGATGACTGCTTTTTAAGCATGGCATTACCTGTTAGGGAATCTGAATTCCATCCATTCTCATCATTCCCTAAATTATTCTGAGTATTTGTATTCCAGTTAGGAGGGTAATCAGCATTTATATATTGTGCTCCATCTCCACCTAAACCACGCTCCCATGCAGGAGGATTATTTGGGCTATTACGACCCCAATTATATTGACCATTCAGTGCATCAACAATACCACCTAAAATAGCATCTACAGAAACTGCTACCTCTGTATCAAATGGTGTTGGTACAGGTCTAGCTGGCATAATATTAGCTTTATGCTTGACTACTTCATGATCAGTAACCACAACCCTTTGCAAAGATTCTTCTTTACAGTTAGTCATTTTAACTAAACATGAGTCACCAGTAACCCAACCTTCACCACCATGTAATAAATCTACAGTTCTAGCATATGTACAGCGATAATCATTACCATCAATAGTACCAGTACCACTTTTCACACCTTGCTGACCATTAATTGTAATTCTAAAGGTTAAGTTATGTCTATACTCTGGTCTTTTATCTCCAGCATTTACATCTACATAAACACCCCATTTAGATAAAATAGGATCATTTGCATCTGTATCTCTAATTTTAGCAGGGTTATGATTATTAGTTTCAGCTGCACTAAAGACCTGTGTACCTATACCTTCACATGTTCCAGTTCCATCGCCTTCATTTAAATTACCTGATGCTTCAGCAGCTTCATTAAATTTAAGTCTTGTAGCAGTTGTTACTATAGTACCAGGGTGTTCTCCTGAAGTACCATTATCTTGAGTAAAATCAATAGCATTATTTCTATTGGGCCACGTAGAGAACCTTGGTCCTAAATGATCATCTTCTGAATTATAAACATTTAACCCATACTGTCTACCATTCTCTGTTCTAAGTATTTCTATATAACAACTATATTGTTCTTTCTCATTATCATAAGTAGCATCTCCTGTCTTATCACCCCAACCTGCAGAATAGCTTGCATCAACTATATCAGGTTCAGTCTTTGGATTAGTAATATCTTTATTACTTATAAAAGAATAATCATTTATTGTAAGTACATTAATATTATTTGCAGGTCCAGTGGAATCACTTCTACTATGACCAGCTGCATCATTATTTGTACCTGTTGTTGCAAGGTACTGAGTGGTCATATCTTCTGTTGTTATAGCGGTTGCAGTAGCTGTTGTACCACTTGCAGGAGCTGCAATAGTTATAGTAGGAGTTGATGTATAGCCACTACCATGATCAGTTATAGCTAGTCCTGTTATAGTACCTGATGTACTTACTGTTGCAACAGCTTTTGCATTTACACCACCAGTAACATTAGGAGCTGATATAGTTACAGTAGGAGTTGATGTATACCCACTACCTGCGTTTGTAATAGCATTAATTAAAACACCATGGGCCATTGTACATGCAGAACCATCAGAGGTCTTCCACATTCTAGTAACACCATTATTATCTACTTGTCCTATATAGCTACCTTCTGTTTCATCTCTATGGTAATGAAAAAACTTACCACTAGATTGTACATTAGCTAATTTAGAAGTACCTACTCTTGCAGCACCAGGTCTTTTAACTAATCCCTCTACAGGATCAGGTATACCATTTAAAATGTTATTAACTTGATTAGGTAACTTCCTATCGTCTGGTTGTTCTGATATACCACCATTAAGGTTATCTATAGTTTGTGTGATACCTGCCATTATCTACGTAAATTCCTCCAAGGTTGATATGTTGTATGAACTGAATCTTCAGGGAACCCAAACATCGAATGATTACCTTGATTACATTCATACTCTATACACGCAGCTCTAGCTAGACCTTCTTGGTTAGCTAATAGACTAGTCAATTGTGGATCACCGACCAACTGTGTTGCTGCTACACGACTTGCTCTATATATTATATACCTTTTAAATACTGAAGGTAAGTCTTCGTAAGTAAATAATCTAGTAATATCAAGATTAATACCAGTTGATGGTAACTCAGACCAGTCATCAGTGTGATCATACTTGTCATATAAATAACCATTTCTTTTTACTACATCATATTCACGTCTTTCCCATCCTTCAGATACATCCATTTTTAATATATCATTAGTAATAGTTATTTTACCATTACTATCTGGAATATAAGCTACATGTTTCTCTGTATTGAAATGCCACCCCTCATTCTGAACATCTATATTAGCATCTCTTAGTAAATTATAGATAAACCCAACTTCTGGATTAGTAAACTGTAATGAGTTTATTGGTGACTGACCTATAGCACCCAGTATTGAGTTAACTGCGGAGAGTTCGGTCTCGGTATCAATTGTCGTAGTTGCCATAAGTTATATAAATAAAAAAAAGGGGAGCGTGAGAACTCCCCTATGTACATTACCCGAATGCAGCAGGTGCGGTTGCTGTACCAGCGTACAGTTCCACAGCAGCAGCTGGGTTAAGATAATCAGCACCCATTGCCAAGCGGCCAAGGATAACATCACCCTGATAAATCACGGAAACGTCACCTGAAGTTACTTGAACTTGAGGTCCAATTGCTTCAACAACACCTGCGGCTTCCTTCTGGAAGATAAGACCACAGCTATTCTCGAAGTCTGATGTTCCGTTACCATAGTTGTTTACGGTCTCGGAAGTTTCATCAACCATTTCTACTTCAACGAAGCTACCTTTGTTACCTGGATCAGTAGTTCCTGGGTTAGTAGCAGATCCTGTACCATACTTAGCACCGAATCTTCCGAAGTAAGGAATGTTCATTGACTTGTAAATCTTGATACCAGCGATCTCGTAAACACCCTTACCTGATTGTAGGGCATCTCCTTGCTCGTCACGGTTAACAAGATAAGCACCAATACCAGAACCATCTAACCCTTTGATAAGAGCGTAGTACTGTCTTGGGTTTAGTACACCTACACGACCTTCAGAACTTACTCCCTTCTCATCAAGTGCAGCTGCAGCATCATAGAATGCGTTAACTAGCTTATCTGGATCAAGAGCATCAGAACCGTTAGCTGTTGCGCCAACACGGATCTGGGTTCCACCTGGTTCTACGAAGTTAGTCTTCGTAATAGGTGATGCTTTACGTGCAGACTTAGTGATTGCACGGAAGATCTTTCTATCATAATTCTCTGCTAGAGCATATCCAATCTTCTTAGATATTTCACCACGTAGATCGTAGTGTGCAAGAGTCTCGTCTAATTCATATACGAATGCACTTGAGATTAATAGATCATCACAAGTAATCGTCTTCTCAGCTACTGGAGGTGCGCCATCACTGTTACCAAGAATGGAGTTACCAGGGGTATGGTACTCTGATTTGGTACGACCCGTGTAAATAAACTGCAATGATTTGCCGTTCTTTAGGGTACGCTTAGTGATAAGATCCCTTGCAATTGTATTACGTTGGAATCCTTTGAACATCTCTCCAGAAAATAGCTTCAAATATAAGGCACGGCGTTGCGTGGTATTAGCAGCCGCCCCATTATCAGCACCAGGTGCGGTAAGCGAAGCCTGATGTGCGGTTGATTGTTGAGCCATTATTATGGATAAAGTTTATATATACGTTCTTCAGCTGAAAATTTTTTGATCAGTTTTTTGTGGTCTTTCCCACCGTCTAGACGGCTAAAGGTATCCTCCGTGGAGGGCTAAAGCCAATGAAAGAGAGGTCCGACTCTGAGGTGCCTCTCTTCCTATTTAACCTGCTAATGCTTCTTCCAAAGATTGAGGTTCTTTTTCTTCATCTGTTCCTGGAGGTTGGTATTCACTAGGCATAGTGTCTACAGGTTCCTTCTCAGGTTCAGGTGAATATGATGTAACGAATGCTCGTTGAGCTGAACTTTGTTGTGCCATTAATACTCCTCTATTTCACATGGTGGGCAGGATCTACAGTGTTCATGTTCATACATGTGCAGACCCTCTACTAAAATAAGGAACCCCAAGAGCATGAATACACATGCCCAAGGGGATTCTAAATACTTCATCAGAAAGTATACTTAACTCCAACCTTGGTTGCCCAAGCGTTGTCATCATCTGTATCAGAATCTGCTGTTAGTAATGCTAGCTCACCATATACATCTACCTTATCAGTAGCTGCTACGGAACCACCAACTTTACCAGAAATTCTAGTATCAGATTCGTCAGCTCCATCTAATGCAACGATGGCAGGGCCACCTTGTACATAGAATGATGCTGTATCATTACCACCTTCAAATCCTACATGGACATCTGTGGTAGTGCTGGTGTAATCCGATCCTGTTAGTGAGGAATTTGCCTCTACATTTACATATACACCAGCTGTTGCAGGTGTCGCCAGGGCTGTAGTAGCCAGTACGGCAAGTGCTAATTTCATTGTTAATTAAATA
>TARA_R100001594_G_scaffold12130_6_pt1 | contig 12557 bp, 11 predicted proteins | sample TARA_R100001594 | Tara Oceans TARA_R100001594 (sample SAMEA2622752) | marine metagenome | biome: marine biome (ENVO:00000447); feature: marine epipelagic mixed layer (ENVO:xxxxxxxxx); material: "saline water (ENVO:00002010), including plankton (ENVO:xxxxxxxx)" | depth 150 m | reverse complement strand
AGGCGTGTAGCCGAAATCATTAATGTATGTTGTATCGCCATATTTTTTTATTTTGTTCCTGGATATTTATACCAACCATTACTAGCATTTGCTACACCCTCTGCAATATCTATTCCTGCAGGTCTTGGCTTGTAGCTTTTAGGTATGCTATCTGTTTTTTTATAATCATCATCTAAACTTTGTCCTTCCCTTAATTCTGTTCCTTCTTTTAATCTATATAAAATTGTTCTCCAAGAATGTTTACACCACTTTCCTCCCTTATATTTCCAAAGCGAATAAGAGCGACCTTTATGCCCTAATTGCCTATTTACCCCTTCTCTACTAGCTTTATCTATATCTTCTATTCTGTATACAAAACCTGCTCTAGATAATCGCATCATATTTTGACAAAATCTTCTTGAACCATTTCCTTGTTTATTTGCTCTTTTATTTTTTCTATAATACTTAAATCTAACTCTATAGAAAGATTTATCTAAATAACTAGGTGCATCTTCTTTGCTTCTTATTTCATCTGCAAACTCTTTTTTATTGTGTTCTTTAATTAAAGATTTTGCCCATTCTTCATAATCTTCTATAACGCCTTCATCTTGTTCATCTACTATTTCCCATTTATCTAAATCTATTTTTTCTCCTTGTAAATTATCCAATAACTCATCAAATTGGTCATCAGATAAATCATCTCTAACATTTTCTATTTCTTTAACTTTTTTTTTTGCCCAAGATTGACCTGCATCACCTCCCCATAATGCCCAAGCTATTCTACCTGCACTAGGAAAACCTTCTTCACCAGGATTAAACCCTTCTGCTTTCTTATCTACTTCGTGTCTTGCAAAAAAACTATTCATTCTTTTAATCGTGTCAAAAGAAAGATTATCACCATTTTTAATATTAGTTGCTCTAGCTACTGCAACCTGTGTTCCACCTCTATCGTGTTCTCTACGCCATTCTAAACCTTTTTCTGCTTCTTCTACCATTCCTTTAGTTGGTTTAGTATCTATATCTTGTAAGTCTTTAAATTCTTCTCTTAAATCTTCACTTTCTATATCTTCATTTGTAACGCCTTCTTTTTGTTGATCCTCCTCTGATTGTGTTTTAGTAACTTCTAAATCAATGAAATCAGCAGGTTTAAGCGTTTTAAAGTACAAATCAAGGTTTATATCATTTACTCTAAATATCTTGTCTAAACCCTTTAAAAGCGTGTTTTGGAAGGGAACAACCACAGTATTGTTAAATAAACTGTAAGCATCTCGTAATTCATCAGCATTATTACCTAATCCACCACCTTCGCTTCTGATTCCAAAAAGAATTGGGCTTGTGCAACGGTGTCCTGCCAGAATCTGATTTACGGCTTGTTTGCTCATTCCTTCCCAAGCTGATTGAGCATCATTCATTTGGATAGGTTCTATTACAGGTGCTGTTTCTTTACCATCATTAAAAGTAATAAGTATTTTACCTGCATTACCACTACCTGCAAATTTTTGATTCAGTTGTCTTTCTATAGTTCTTCTTTCTTCTTCTGTAGGTACTCCATTAGAAAAACCAACGTGCATAGAAGGTGTCATTCCTGAAGTTATATTAGATAAATGAAATTGAGCAATCTCTAATTCCATTTGAATCCAATCTGTAGCAGCTACATAATCAGGTGCAAAGCCATAGAATAAAGCAGGGTTTTTATCTCTAATCATTAAAATCTGACTTGCTTGAGTTCTATCTTCTGTGTTAAATGCTCTATATGGTCTAGGTTTGTATTCTGCTTTTCTTACTTTAGACCAATCTGCACTATAATAATATGTATCTATTTCACCATCTACCATTTTACCACTTCTTATATATTGTGCAGGAATGTGATGTATTTTAGCGATTTTACTTCTATCTCTTGACCATATAACGTTAACATAACAACCCCCAAAGAGTTTTAAGTCCATCGCTAGGTCTTTTAACACATCATCATCAGAATTGTGTAATAGTTCCGTTAATCTTAAATAAGATTCTTTTGTGGCATCTGATTCATCTACATTAGTTGCAGCTAAACCTTCTCCATAAATCATAGCACCTATTGACTTAATTAAAGCACCATTAATAGCACTTCCTAAAAATAATTCTAATAAATAATTGGGATATAAATTATCTTCACCAAAACTGATCCAATCATTTTTAGAATCTTCTATTAAATGTGGGATATTATAATGTGATAATTTTACTAAATCTAAATTCATAATTATATTGTTATATAAACGCTTTCTGTATCAGAATCGTTAGTTGTATATTCTTTATAATCAACAGGTGGTGTATCTGCTCCTGTAGTTGCATTTTGCGATATTAAGTTCATTAAACCCTTATAAACAACCTTTAAACCTGAAGTATCTGTATTTGTGTTGCTTGTGTTTTCATATATAACAACATCATAAAAACCTAAAGGAAAATTAGTTGTTCCTAATTGTATAAATCCTGTAGCCAAATCTTGAGCATCTATATCCCAAGTTGTTACTGTTACCATATAAACATACCTTTCTTTATTCGTATAAACTGTGCTTGGTAAATATGTAATAGATTTTTTTGTAAATTGACTTGTAATAGTCCATAAAGACCTAAATTCATCACTAGAAGCATAAAAATCATATAAATTTAAATACGTTACATTTGCTTTAAGATGACTACCACCTGATTTAGAAGGAACTACAAACTGTATCATAATTTAGTAAAATATGTATTAAAAAAATCTGAACACTGTTCTTTTAATTGTTCTAGTTGCTCTTGACTATAAGAGTGTAAAAAAGTGTCTTTATATTTATCTTTTAACTCTATCATTTTTCTTTTTAGGTTTTTCTTCTATAAATAAAGCATCTCTAACACTTTCATTAAGTTTAAGTATTTGAGCTTGTGTTAATTCTTCTAGTGGTATTCTAATAGAATCTACCCTTTTGCCTTCCCATTCTTTTTTAAGTTTATACGCCATACTATTTTATTATAAATATAAAAGATAGTTATTTGTTTTTTAGTGTACAAAAAAAGGGGTAAAAATACCCCCTTTTCTTATATATATAGAGTAACGATTAAGTTCCTTTAGTAATAGTTAATGCAGATTCATCAGCTAATCCATCAAACGGGAATTTAGCATCTGATATACTAACATATGGTGGTAGCTGAATTAAAGCATTATTTTCTTCTGCTGACCATTCTATAGTATAACCATTTAAATCACCTTTAGCAGTTCCTGTAATAACAGTACCACCTGAAACGTGGCAGCCATTAGCAATCCCCAATAAAAATACATTGTCATTAGAATCTTGAACAAAGATTTGCGCTCTACTATAAGCCATTAATCTTAATTCATTTGTCATATCGTGGTCTATCTTTTGTAAAGTAACAGATAATGCTTGTGTAAAAAATGTAGTTCCATTAGCATTGTCTGAATTTATAGTAACAGTTAAACTCGATAAATTCGGCACTAAATCATATTTAAATACTGTAGTTGCACTTCCTGAAGCACCTGACCAAGTAGCAAATCCTGCTGTAGTCATTTCAGTACTGCTAATAATAGCAACTTGTTCAATGTTATTATTGTAACCTTTGCATATATAGATAGCCTTCAAGCCACCAATAGTATCTTTACAGTCAATCAATCGTCCTCTTGTTAAATCACAAGCCATAATTATTATTTATTAAAAAGTTAAATAAAAGGGGAGTATATTACAACTCCCCGTTTAAAGGTTATTTTAGAATGTTACACCAACAACACCATCAGTTCCAATTCCAGATTGAACACCAAGTCCAAAGTTCATAACAACTCTAACATTATCCCCACCATCATATTGATAAGTTGGTATAATAATAGCTTCAGTCATATCAGTTCCTAAATTAGAACCTACTACTAAATTGTCAGTATAAGTTGCAACAATCGCATCATCTGGCATCCCTGGGCAACGGAAAATGGGGTGGCCTAAATAAGATAGACCTTCAGGATTTAGTGTTAAACCTAACATATTAATACCTTGTCCTGTAGCTGTTCCTGCTAAAAATTGTGAGTAAAAGCTAAACATCTTATTGTTCATATAAAAACCAAAACCTTGCTTAAATTCTAATCCAGGGTGGTCAGATACAACTTTATCGTAAACTGCTTTTAATGCATCATCTATATTAGTAGCATCAGTCGCAGTACCCACACCATTCATAGTCACTTGTGTAAAGTCTGCACAAGCTGAAGCATTAAGACCTAATTGGTCAAATGCACCATCATTAGATAAGAAACCTTTACCAAATAAACCATCGTTTCCTGCACCATTAGAATTGTCAGAAACCCAAATACCATTTTCTATTTGTGCAGCTGCCTGACCTGCTACAACTTGTAATAGAAAATCTTCAAATGATTGTGGAAGTCCACCATTTTGTGTCATATTTTTCCCAACCCAAGTAGGATAAAGTGTTTTTCTGCAAACCTCGCGATTTACTTTTAAATCATTTACAGTAAGCACTCTTTCACCAAGTGTAGTAGTACCTGCATCATTAAATGAACAACCTGCTGCTACAATAGGGTCAGTAGTTACTAAACTGCTAATCACTGCTTTACTTGTTAAACCATCCATTTGTCTTACATATCCTTTTGCGATAGTATCATTTGATTTGACCGCAGCCGTTACATAAGGCAATGCTTGTTCACCTGCATAAGTAGTAGCAGGAGTTACAGAGATGTCAAAATCTCTTTTTTTACTAATGTTCGTTGGAACATATTTATTGTTTGCCATATTTAAATTATTTATTGTTAATATAATACGCTGCCCTTTCACTCGCTGAAAGTTTAGCCAAATCAATAGTTGAATTAAAATTTTCGCCTTCAGGATTGTATTTAATACCTTCCGTTGCAGGTTCGCCACTTAATTCTACTATTTTACCTTTAAGTTCTTCTACTTGTGTCATAAGTTCACCTATTACCTCTGAACTCATTTCAGTTTTTTCTTCTTCAGAATCTTCTTTAGTTTCTTCAGATAATTCAGCAGATGCTTCTTCTTTATCAGCTTTTAAATCTGCTACAGCATCTTCAAGATTTTTGATTCTTATTTCCATACCTTTCCAATCAGCTACATCAGCTTCTTCAGCTAATTCTTCTTCTTTAGATTCTTCAGATACTTCTTCTGACATTTCTTCTTCAGATGCTTCAACATCTTCAGCTTCTTTTTCCTCACCTAAATCTAGGATTTCAGATGAATCACCGATAGTCATTTTGTTTCCATTTTCCATTGTATAGCTTCCTGCTTCCAATGCTTCAGCTTCGCCATCATCACCGACAGCAAATACTTTAGACCCAATCATAAATTGCTCATCTTCTGTAGCAATAGTACGACCATCATCTAATTTCATTTCAGCGTAAAATTTTACGCTATAAGATTTAGGTTCATTTTTCATTTTTAAGATATTTAAAATTTTTTCTAGTGTTCCCATAACATTAATATATATAAAGGTGTTTAATTTGTTTATTTCTTTGAGTATTTAACTGTCTTATTTTTGATAGCTGCACAGACTTTAGCAGCCGTTTCTTTATTGCCGTATTCCTTCATTTGGTCTCTCATACAATCATTCCAAGAGTATTTTAACATAGCTTTTCTTTTAGCATAAGCAACGTATTCTAACATCTTGTATTTTTTCTTTCTTTTTTTTCTTTTTGATTCCACATATTCTTCTCGCATTGTAGCTGTAGAATGGTCATCACAAGGCATAAATAATTTAACACCATCAACATTGTGAGGATGTGAACCTGAACAGCCTTTAAACATTTCTGCATATATTTCTGCTTCTTCTCTAGTTCTAAATAATGGCTCACCATCTAAAGCACCTACAGGATTTAATTCATTTTGTAGAATAACATCTTTTATTTTACCCATCATTACTTCATCAGGGCAATCTTGACAAACTTCATCTAATATATCTATCTCTTTAGATGCTTCTATTAGTTTATCTGTAAAGTAGCCTTCAATACTAAATCCTCTTACTTCTTTGTTTTTGATAGCTTCCCATATTTCAGGATTATGCTCTGCACTTACTTGCACAAACCAAGTTCCGACAGGTAAGTTAGAAAATCCATACATATTAGATTTGTCGTATTTGTTATCTTCTTTAATCCAAGATTCTACAACAGTTAATCCTTCTACAGGTTCTTTATGTTCAAGAGTGTGGTTATTGTTGTTTAAACTTGACATAAATAGCTTCTGTGCTTGTTTAATCGTTTCTTTAGTAAAGTAAACATCATACTCTTCATTTGTTTCCTTGTCTAGTCTTGGTATCTTTTTATCAGGAATAAGTATTGCACCAATTAATTGTTTCTTTTCTTCATCTGCTTTCGCTAATGATAAAAAGTCATTATTGAAAAATACAAAGTTTTCCTCAATCGCAGGAAATTTAACCACTGAAATTGCATCTACTCCAAAGTGGTCAGCAGTTTCATCTATTATTAGTTCTATAAGTTTTCTTTTTTTCGCCATAACATTAATAAATATAAAGATTGTTTTTTTGTTTATAATGTAGCTTGTACATCAAGCTCTTGTTGTAACGCTTGTGCATTACTAATATCATTTTCTACAACAAATGCTTGGACAGGTGGAGTTTCACCTATTCCTGCTGTTGTTATTCCTTCTAAATTAGGTACTAATCCTGCACCACCAATACCTGTTGGAACAGAAGGCACAGAAGGACTACCACCTCCACCAACACTAGCACTAGCACCATCACCATAAGGTAATTTAGTAGATTTAATTTTAGCTACATTTGCAAGACCTGATATTACTGCACCTGCTGCTACTATTGGACCAAATATAGGACCTGCTCCTAAAGGTGGTTCTCTTAATGCTGCTGCTGCTGCACTATATGTACTTATTAAAGTTTGTCCTATTGCTAATGCTTTTCCTGCTTGACTTTCTTCTCCAAATACAGAAGCTAATTGACCCATTGTCCCTGCTATTATTGCTAACTTTTGTTCTGCTGCTAATTTTTCTGTTTTAACTTCAAATTCAGATGTGTCTTTAGCTGCTTTTCTTCTAATAATACCTGTTTTTATAGCACTATCTCTAATTAGTTTATCATTATCTATTTTTTCTACAGCTACTATTTTTTCTTGTTCTACTAACTTCTTGTTATCAGCAGCTAATTCTCTTTCCATTGTGTTAAGTTCTCTTGTAACTCTTAACTGTCTTTGAATAGATGATGTTTGTAAATCAATTAATTTAGCTCTTTCATCTGCTAGTTCTTGTAATGTTGTTTCGCTTGATGTACCTAAATCAACTATCGCTTGTAAAGCAGTAACCTTTTTTTCTTGTGTTGCAACCTCTATATCGGCAACTCTTTGTTCTTCCGTAATAGCTTTTCTTAATGCAACTAATCTAACTTCAAGGGCTTTAGTTTCATCTTCTGCTAATAACCTAGATTCTGCAATTACTTTATTTGCCATCGCTCTTACTGTTGTCATTGCTCTTTCTTCATCTCTAACATCTTGAAGAGTTTTTGTTAGAGCTGCCATAGCAGCAGTTTCTTCTTTTATTTCTTTAGTTGTTCCTGTAAATGCTTCTTTAAATGCTTTAAGTGGATTTTTTAAATCTATTAAGGCTTTAATAAAATTTTCTGTCCTATCTCTAATAACATCAAAGGCTGCACTTAATCTTGAAGCAACTCTTTCAAACATTCTAGCTGTTTCAATGTTACCACTAAATATATCTTTAAGTTTCATAAAAGCAGAAATAATAAGACCTATTCCTAATGCTTTAAAAGCAATACCTAATCCTTTAGCAGCACCTGTCATTCCACCAAGTCCTGTTTTAGCACCTTTTGCAGAACTATCTATTCCTTTTACACCTTTTTCGACTTGGTCAATACCTTTAACGGCATCTTTACTATCTACTTTTATTTTTACTGTTTTTACCTGCGCCATATTAGTCGTATTAATTGTTTTAACATTCTTCTAAAACTTGTATGATATTCTTCTATACCATAAGCAAAATCTAATTCTTTTCCTTTGTATTCTACTAACTGTAAATGGTCAATAGAAGGAATTATTATCTTTGTTGTTGCTTCTATATATTTTTTTAATTCCATATTAAATAATCATAATTCATTAATCTTATTGCATCACCATTTTGGTATAATGCCCAATTAGTGTCAAATGGTAAAGATAAATTGTCTATATTTTGAACTGTAAAATCTACTATTAAAGTCCAACTTCTTTTAGTATCTGTTTGACTATCATCTAAACCAAATTCTATATTTCCTGTTGTAGAGTTTTGTGCTATATATAATGTTGCAGTAGTTGATAATGAAGTATCTTTAATAGACCATTCTAATACACCTCCTGCTGTTCCTATTTGTGTAACTACTCCACCAATAACTCTAAATATGGTATTATAACTAAAACCTTCTATAACACCTAAAACATAATTTGTGCTTGTACCTCCAATTACTGTAGCTATTCCTTTTACTGAAATAATAACATTTGAATTATTAGGCAAATTAAACTTTGCTGATTCAGGATCATTTTCAGGATAAGCATATCCTCTAGTGTTACCATCTGTATTACCTATTAACACCATTTTATGCGATTCTCCATCTACTTGAGGTTTATTAGGTAATAGTGTTTTGTATTTTATCATTATATCATCACCAAATCTAGGTAATATAGGTTCAGTATATTTACCTCTATTCCTACCTGCTGATAGTGGTAAATTTAATTTTGATATTTTACCTTGTAAAACTGATTTTAAACCTTTTTGTCCTGTTAATGAAATTGGTAAATCTAACTGTGAATATCTTGAAGGGGGACTTCCTGCATTAACAGCACAAGGCACTAAAGGACCTGATACCATTATAAGAGAAGCATCAGGAAAACCACCAAAAGAATAACAACATTCTTCTGTAGTTCCATATCCAATAAAGTTACCTCCAGAAGTTAAATCAGGTGTACAACCTGGATTGTCAGCAGGACACCAAGTATAATATCCATCTGATTGACCACTAATTGCATACTCACAATTTACATAAGCATCCCCTATATCAGGAACACTATTTACAACTTTTAGTAATACTACTTTAGTAGATGCTTTTTCACCTACTTGATAGTTTTGTATTTGTAGTATTCTCCAATAACAATCCTTAACAAAAATTTCATCACTAAATCTAAAATTAAATATATCTACTTCATTTAAGTTAAAATAACATTCCATTATCCTAGCATCACTACTATAGATAGATTCTAAAAAGTTTCTCCAATATCTAAAATACAGACTATTCTTTTGCCAACTATCACCTGCTGTAGTCCATTGGAATATATCTAAATCACCACATTGAGGAGGTGCAAAATTCCATAATAAACTCTTATTATTAGGAGTTAATTCATATTGATAAGTTTCTGCTGCTTCATTAGTATCTATATCATAAGGTGTACATACAGGATAACTAGTAAAACTATTAGCAGTTATAACACTTGTAGTAGGATTAACTTCGTGTAGATGTATGGTTTTAGTAGTAGCATTTTTTTTAATTGTAGTTGTTTCTCCGTGGTAATAAAATAACTTCGGATTAGTTTCTTCTAATGCAGGTTCTATTCCATCATCAGTTTGGTCATAGCTTATTTCATATTGTACTGCTACATTAGTTAATTCTGTTCCTGCATTTATATCAGCATTTTTAAATACTTTCTGATTTATAAAAGGAGAAAAGATAGGATTGTTTTTTAATTCTCCTGTAGCAAAATCATTATTTATATTATTATTGTAGTATTTACCATAAACATTTAAAGAAGGTGCTTCTTCTTTAATAGATTTGTTCATTACATCAACATCTTCTAAATCACTTAAATTAATAATACTTTTCTGTAAAGTAGTAGTATCTTTAATTACTATCTCTTTTAATAAATCTTGTTTTTTAGTCCAATCTACAATTACTCCTCTTGATAAGTAATGGTCATAGGTTTCTATGAGTATATTTGAAGCATTATCAGGATCTGCTATAAGCACAAGGTTAAACCTTTCTATTATATCTTTTAAAAATGCTTTCTGTGTGAGTTCAGGGTCTATACATTGTGGAATTAAAACTTGTTTTCCTATTTGTGTATCATTATAAGGTAACCAATCTGATTTTATTCTACTTGTTGGATTTACTAAACCTGATAAACCTTGCAAACCTACAAAAGGATCACTACCTCCTGCATCACTTAATTTACACATAGCAGGAGCAACAAATTTAAATTTAACAGAAGCACCTACAGGAACATTGGTTAAATCAGCGTAAGCAATCCAAGGTGTAGATTCACCTGCAAAACTAGAATCAATATAGAAACTTGTAATTGAATAAGCCTGATTAGTATTTAATGATGATACTGTTCTTAATTGAATTGGTATAGATGATGAATTTGTTCCTGATACTTTAGCATTTCTTGCTATTGCTATTGATTGTAGCTGCACCCAATTCATTGTTTCGCTTGTTTTTGTCAAAGCATTAGTCGTTGTATTCCAAACATTTGAATTATCATCTACATCTGTATCACATATAAAAAAGGGTTCATAGGAAGGAGGTTCAGCAGAACCACAAGCAGCAGTAGCATTAAATGTATAAGTTGTGCCATTATTCCATCCTGCTTGTGCAGATAGGTCTTTAGCTTCAACATAACCTCCTGGTGCAGTTCCTAAAGTAATAGCAGTAGGCAAGTATGATGTAGGCAATTTATTTCCTGTAGTCATATATATCTTACCAAAATATTTATCTGCAGCAAAGTCACCTGTTCCATCAATAAAGTCAGATGTATAAGAGAACCCTGCTCTAGCTAGTATAAATTTAAATAATGTTCTTATTTGTATAGCAGGTCTTAACTGTGTCATCCTAACCATAAACTGTGCTGCACTTGCATATCCGTTTTGTGTTTGCCAAGCATTTGCACCTGCAGGTATATATTCTGCAATATCAGCATCTGACATATCTAGATATTTCTTACTTCCTTCTTCAAAGAAGAAATCAGATTCTGTAACTGATAAAGGGTACATAACCTTTTGAACATCAAAGTCAGTATCTCTTAATGATATTCCTGATGTATTAGTAAAACTAGATGATGTACCATTCCAAGAGTTTTGTATGTTTGTTTTAGTGAAATTGTGGTTTAATTCATCACTATAATTTCCATTTTCATCTTTAAAAACATCTTTTAATTTCTTTTCGCCTATAACACTAAATAAGTCTGCTGTATTGCTCATTAGTAAAACTTCGTAATATTCAGCTTTTTTATATATTGCTTTTAATTGAATATATCCCTCAAATTGAGGTACTGTACCTACAAATAATACAGCACTAAATTTTCTTTTTGTAGTAAAAACTAATGTGCTTAAGTTTACATTATACCAATTTTGAAAAAATTCATTATTGGCATCTGTAAATGGTAATTTAAATGTTTGAGTATAACTACCTTTTCTTGTTTCAGGTTCTTTAATATCTGAAAATTGAAAGTTAATAGATATATTAGGTGCTTCTTGTAATTCTAATTCATAAGCATTTTCAGGATAATAATATAATTGGTCATCATCACTTAAAGCAACATCTAAACTATATAAAGTTATTTGATTTGCATTATCTACAGATTTAATAACTCCATAAACAGTTCCTTGAGAATCTACTAAAGTTGCTCTACCTGCATTTACATAATTATTATCTAATACAGTTGTTGCACTTGCACCATCAACAGCAATACTAATAGCACTTGCTGAAACAGCATATCCTGAACCATTATTAATATAAATACCTGAAGCTGTTAAAGTAGGTCTATAAGTAACTAATCTTACGTTCATTATGAATTTGTATTTTCTGGGTTAGCGTATTCTATCTGTATTGTGTATTGTATTTTAATACCATCATTAGCAGTTGTTTTTTTAACAAAGCTAGTATCTTTAATCATTACAGGTACAGTATATGTAGTAAAGTCATTTTGTATAATTTGAACATTTGTAGACTTCATTAGGTTTTCTAATAATACTGCATCTAGTTCACTTATCCAATCTGTGTTTAATGTTTCAGAAATCATAGCTGTAGTTTTTCTAGTTTTTTTACCACCATCAAAATTATTGTAGCTATAAGTAGCAGAACTATAATCACCTAACATAACCTCATAATTATCTCTTTCTACTTTTAATGTTTGAGTTGACTTCTTTTTAAAATTAAAGTAATCCCAACAACCTACGCTATTGATCCAACCTAATCTCCTAATATCATATCCTTTACAGTTGTCATCATCTAATACAAAGTAGTAAGTAGCACCCATAGCATCACCTCCTGATTTAATTGGCTGTATAGTATAATATGCCCAACCTGAATATCCTGAATCACTTGGTCTAGCAGTAGTTGCTACTGATTGTGCTTCTAAATTAGCAGGGCCACAACCAAAATATATTAATCTTTCACTATTTGTATTTACTTCGCTACTTGTTTCAGGATTTGCTCCACCATTAGCATTACTATTAGTTATATCTACTGATGTTGCACCTGCACTATTTGTCATATTAACACCTGCTGAATTATAATATCTAATTTTAAAATGTTTG
>TARA_R100001594_G_scaffold48466_1_pt1 | contig 12562 bp, 13 predicted proteins | sample TARA_R100001594 | Tara Oceans TARA_R100001594 (sample SAMEA2622752) | marine metagenome | biome: marine biome (ENVO:00000447); feature: marine epipelagic mixed layer (ENVO:xxxxxxxxx); material: "saline water (ENVO:00002010), including plankton (ENVO:xxxxxxxx)" | depth 150 m | reverse complement strand
TTTGCTTTCTTAATGCTTGTAATTTTTCATCTTGTATTTTAGCTTCTTTATAACTGTTTAATATAGCACCAGCAGGAGATGCAGCTTTAACTTGTTCTTTAGTTAAGGGTGCTACAAGAGAACCACTCATAGCAATTCTTTTTTCTCTAGCATCTGCAAAACTTTGCGCCATTTCAGTACCACTACCCTTTTGACTAGCTGCAACCAAATAATCATAATTTATTGTATAATCTACCATTCTTTTCTCCATTAAAACATATTTGCAAGAATACCTTCTGGACTTGTACCAAATAAAAATCTCATAGCAAGGTTTGTATTATCTGCTGTCCTAGTATCATTCAATTGTCTTCTTACTTCTTCAAGTCTTTTATCTGCCATTATAATTTGTAACCCTCTATCAATTGCAGACTGATCAGAAGTAAAAGCATAACTCATTATATCACGCTCACGTTGCCAAATTTCATCTAAGTTTTTAGCAGTTAAAGCATTTATAGTTTTTGCAAAATCTCTATTACTTTCATTTGTAGCTGCCGTATTTATTGTTGCTAGATTTTGTCTCCATTGTGCATTAGCTTGAGCAATAGCGAGTCCATTCTGTGCATTAAAAAGATCACGTTGTTGTTGTATTTCTGAATTAAATTGACGTAAAGCATTAACAGCATTAACATTATATTGATTCATTGCATTTTCTTGAGAAGAATTAAACTGACCTACTTGTGTGCCTAGATTAGCAAAAAATTGATTAGTTTGATTTTGACTTGTAGCATTCAATTGTTTTGCTGCATTTTCTGCAGCTTGATCTGTAAATAAAGATTGAATATTTTGTTGTGCTTTAAACATTTCTGTTTGATGTTCATTACTAAGATTATTCATATCCATTTGTAAAAAGTTTTGTGCGTTTTGAACTGCAGACTGTTGACGATTACTTAAATTAGATGCATCCATATTAGACAAAGCTGCTGCTTCAGCCATAACTAATGCTTGATTATTTGATAAATTATTTAATTCCATTGTGTTTGCAACACGAGAATTTTCAAGTGCTATCTGTTGTTCTGCAGTAAAATTTAAATTAGCTATATCAGAAATACGTGCAGCATTTTGAACACGAGATTGAAATGCTTGATCAAACTCTTGTCCTATAAATGCAGCCCTTTGTTGTGCTGCAAGCATAGCACGTTGTTGTCTATTTGACAAGTTCTGTGTTTCAAATTGTGCTTGTGTTTGAGCATCCATTTGTGCAATAGGTAATGCTGCTTCCATAGTAGCTTGTATAATCGCCTGACCAGCTATACTAGAAGCACCTAGTCCACGTTGAGCCATAATAGCAGTAGCATTTCTAATTGAACCTGCAGCCCATGCAGGAGTTTTTTCACCATCAAACTGAGATAAAAGTTGTTCTAACTGTCCTTGAACTGTAGCTTGTTTACTAGGAGTTGCTGTAGCATAATCTATTTTTTCTGCAAAGTCTGAAGCAGTTTGAGCATTAGCTACACTAGAAATTAAATTTAAATCACCTGTCACTGGATTTCTTTGTAGCTCTCTTGCATTAGGTGGTGTTATTTCTATTGCTGTTCCTTGCTGTCCTTGTAAAGCAGACACAGAAGTTCCTGCTTGTTGTTGTGCAGTGATCTGAGCTTGAGGAGATACTGTTCCTGTTGCTGGAGTTATAGCTCCTACAGTTTCTTTTATCTGTGGTGCAACAGCAACAGGGGTCATTTGTGCTACAGATGTTGTTGTTGGTAAAGCAGTTTGTGCAATAGTGGGAACTGTTGCAGCCTCTTTCATGGGAGCTATAGGTGCTGCTTGTCCTGCAGTGGTTCCAATAAAATCTGCAGATTGAGGTGCAATTGTAGCTATAGGTGCTTGCATAGGTTGCATAGTTTGTGTTACTAAGTTTTGTTGCATTTTTTGAAGTTCTTCTAAAGACGTACCTGCAACACCAGTTTGAGCACCAATTCTCATTGGGGACATTTTAGCCATAACTTGTTTATACATACCCATACGCCTTGCCATAGCAGGATTAGATCTAAGAAAATTTTCTAGTTGATCTGCCGGGCCTTTATAATTAAAAAGATTTCTAGCTAATTTAACTTCAGGATTATTTTCTTTATTATCTATTGGCATACCACCAGAAGAAAATGATTGTACAATCTCTGTAAATCCTTCTGGTTTATAAGTTAAAGGACTCCCATCTGGATTTACAGTTACCATTAGAGTTTGATTTGTTTGTGGATTTCTATATAAAACTTGTTTAGGAGCACCAGCTTGTGATTGAGTTGTAAGATTAGCCATAGTTGTACCAGTTACATTAGGCATGTATGTTGTAGTTGCAGGGAGTGCAGATAAATTTGCAGTAACAGAGGGGATATAAGTTTGTCCAACTTTAGTGGTATCTTTTGTAGTAATATTTTTAAGAGTATCTGCAGTAGTTTTTGCTTGCTTTACAGTTTTTGTTGTATCTGGTACTACAGAAGTAACAGTTTCACTAGGAGTAACATCTTTAGTTTCATCTGGTAAAGTTTTTATAGTTTGCTCAACAACACCAGTATCTTTTGTAGTAGTATCTTGAGTAGTATCTGCAGTAGTATCTTTAGTAGTTATTTTAGGAAGACTTAAACCTGTAGTAAATTTAGTATTAGATAAATTAACATAATCTTTAAAAGGACTATAAGAAGTTTCAATCTTATTAAAAAAATTTGCCCAGTTAGAGGTCATAGGAGTACCCATACTACCAAATCTAGCTTTTAAAGGTGTGACCCAATCAGTTCCTTGAACACCAAAACTTACAAGTTTATTAAAATCATTATCAGAACCAGATAGACTTGTTAATATTTCCCCATTATTTTTTGTGATATACGCCATAGGTATATCTTTTCCATCAGGATTTTTTTCTAGTTTAAATTGTACAGTAGTTCCACCATACATTTGACCAGTAGCTATACCTGTTGCTGCAGTAAGTTTTTCTGGATCATATTTTAAATCAAAAGTATCTATATCAACATCACCTGTAGGAACTTTAGCTGACTCCATAATTGCGTTCCAATCACGAGTATCAGTATTAGAACCTACAACACCATAAAGCATTGATGCAGCTTTTCCTGTAATTTTTTGCCACTCTTCAGGTGGCATACTTTCATACATTTCTTCCACAGGCATACCAGCTAATATTTCAGTGAGTTCTCTTGAATTAGGTGGGCGTGGATTACCTGCTTTAGCAGAGTTTACATAACCATCTAAATAAGCAGGATCTACCCAATCAGGTATAGTAATACCATCAACTACTCTAGCCTCTGTAGTAGCAGTTTCAGTTCCTTGAAAAGTTTGTTGTTCTTCTGCCATCTTATTTTTCTCTCTATCTAGTTACTAATAATACAAAAAGAAATAATCCACCTATAATTAACGAAAATAAAAAGCCCCCTAAAGTCCATTCTATTATCGCTTGTTTTATTTCTTCTTGTCTATGCTCGTGCTCTCTTTTTTGTATTCTAATATCTGCTTCTATCTTTAATAGTTCCTCCCAAGCGGATGGTCCCATTGTAAAACTAATAAAAGTTTTTAATTCTTTTCTCATACTTTCTGCTTTTTTACGAGCAGCAAATATTTGCATTGCGTCTGCTTCTACACCACTACCTAACGCTTTATACCAAGGAGGTTTTTGATTTTGTCTTTCAACAAAGTCTAAGTCAGCCATACTACCAGCCCATTTTGATAGCGCACCTCCCATATCTTCAAGATCTTTTCCTACTTGTATGCCTTGTTTTAAGGTATTAAAAGCAAAAGTGGCCCCTGTAATTACTGTTACTGGATCAATCATTTAAGCGTTCTCCCCTACGCTTATTATTACTTAAACGTCATCCAGACTGCTGTGGCTATAAATGTTAGTATGGCTACTGTTCCCATTTTTACTGTTGTAGACCACACACTTTTTTTAGTTAATCTCCAAGCGTCTAGTAAACTACGCATTTCTCTTATATCGTTTGCTGCAGTATCATCTTGCAGACCTATCTCACGTAAAGCTTGGCTTGCTCCTCTCTTAGCTGCAGAATCTAACATTTCTTCTATTTGTTCTTTTGTTAGATCTGCCATAATTAATCTCCATTAAGAGTATTTAAATCATTCCATACTCTAGCAGCATGGGCTGCTGCATCAAACGAAACATCATTATCATTTGCATCTCTATCAGTCCAATTATTAGCAGATGCCTGTGTAGATAAATAGGTTTGTAGATTTGATTGTGATGTAATATGTTCAACGGCATCAGATATATCTGCACCATCATCAGCTATACCTATCATTATATTATCTCTTGGGCTTGCTGTACTAGGATCAACTACCGCATACATACCACCTGTACCTTGAGGTACACCAAACTTTAACCATGTAGGTATTGTGCCATTTGCCTCTAGTCTATATCTTACTACTTTATATGGCATCTTTTTTATCCTCAATCTGTGGTGTATTAGCTAACGAAGTAGGATCAAACACATCAAAACCCCTACTGTTAGCAAACTCTGCTGGACAACCTGCCCATTTATCTGCACATTTTTCTAGCCATTCTACTGTGTGTCTGTGCTCTGGGGCTTTTCCTTGCTTGATAATTTCGTTTTCCCATTGAAGGTAAGCAAATACTTCTGCTTGAGCTTGGGCGGCATTGATACCCAGATCAAATACATATATAAGATTACCCTCATCAATCACCCCATTCCTGCTACGTGCAGCATTAAGAGCCTGTTTCATAGCTGTCATTATATGATATCTAGCTTCTTCTATTTCATAGTCTTCTTCTGTTAGTTCTTCCTTACCAATTTTCTTCATTAAGTTATCATACTGATTAGTAAAGAAGTTCATCTTTCGTACTGCAGCTTGCATACTATTACGTATGTTCTCTAACTGACCTTGTAGTTCTAGTATCTCTACTTCAATTAGATCAAGCTGCAAGTTATCGTTACACGTTGTACGTTTACGTTCTTTCTTTTGTAGTTGTATTTCTTTTTTACGTACACTTATGTATGCCTCTTGTAATGCACCTCTTGTTCTATCTATCTCAGCCAGTGTATGTTTAATACTTCTTATAGGAGTTATTGCAGTTACATCCAATGTAACACCCATAAACTGACTGTGTGACTTATAGAAGTTAGAACTTGCCTGTGATATTGCTGGCATCTTCTCTTGAATATTAGTAAGCATAGCCTTATACTCTGGCTCTGCAGTTGGCAATGCATCTTTTAATGTTCTTGTTATTGCTAATTTTGTAGACATAGTTTTCCTTTATTAGCTAGGCCAATCTGCTGCTCTTTTTGAAGTGTATTGTTCATTTAAAGTCCATACACCATTTGCAGCAGATGCAGTAGGTATAGTAGGACTTTTTGTAATTATATTTCCTATACGATCTTCAGTCTCTGCTGGTAATTCTTGTATATGAAATACACCATTTGTACTAGGCATTATAATCCTCCATGATTATTAGAAAGACCAGATCCAAAACGTACTCCTGTATCTAAATCTCCCCAATCAGCAGCATCGCCAGTGCTAGATATAGTAACATAATCAAGTACATTAGATGGACCTGAACCACACATAAAAACAGCATAACTTCCTTTATCAGAAGTTGCAGTTATTCTTCCTCTACCCACAGTCAAATCTCCAAAGTCAGTAGCATTACCAGTTGAAGCTATAGTTACATAATCAATTACATCAACACTTGAACCACCACCACCTTTTAAAGCTCTTGTATTAGAAGTAGCCATAGCAGGGTATTCTTCAGCATTAGTAGCATCCCCAAAATCTGTTGCATCACCAGTAGAAGATATAGTAATATAAGAAATTACATTAGTAGAACCTGCTCCTGCTTGATTACCACCTGCAAAAAGACCTCTTGTTGTAGAAGCTCCAGAACAATGACCCAATTGATTTATAGTTAAATCACCAAAATCAGATGCATCTCCTGTAGAAGCTATAGTCACATATTCAATTTTATTTACACCAGCAGTTTCTTCTCCTCCTCCTGTACAAAGTCTAATAGAATTAGATAAAGATGAAGTATCTTGACGAGTTGCAGTTAAATCTCCAAAGTCAGTAGCATTACCAGTTGAAGCAATAGTAATATATTCTATTATATTAACTCGTCCCATTATTATAACCTTTTTTAATCATCTTTGCCACCAGAAAATATACCTCTCGTTGCAGAAGCTCCACTGTTTCCAAACCTTTGTCTAACTGCACTCAAATCACCAAAATCTGTAGTATTACCTGTAGATGATAAAGTAAAATATCGTATATCATTTCTCATCCCTGCTGGACCCCCATCACCACCAGCAAATATTCCTCTTCCAGCAGGGGGAGTAAAACCAGAAGAAGCTGCTGAAGCATCAGAATACCCATAATCATTTATTGCCCACACATTAAAAGTAACTTCACTACCAACAGTTAATCCATTAACAGTAACAGGTGAAGAAGAGCCTGTACCACTAGCACCTGAACTAGATACAGCTAAATATCCTGTAATTGGATCATCACCTACATCACTTGGAGCAGTAAAAGCTACAAGACAATTATCACCACCTGTACCACCACTTGCAGACACACTTGTAGGTGAATCTGGTGCTTGAAATGGAGCATGTCCTATAAAACCACCTCTACGTTTAACCATGATTATGCGTCTTTCATTTCCTCGTATGATACAAGGTAAGTAAGGTCACTATTGGCAGATGCAGTAACTGCTAATAGATCTGTTTCATCTAAATAAAATCCATTATCTTTACCTACAACAACTAGTGTTGCATCAGCAGGAACAGAGATTGTTTTAGCTATAGCAAAATAACTTGATCCATTATCTGTACTAACTTCAACAGTTACATCTGCTGCATTTGTACCATCTATGTTTGCTATAATCAGACTATTTATTTTTGCACAATATTCAGCAGTAACATCGACTATATCTGCTCTACTTGTTGTTACTGCACCAACAGCCACTTTAGGTGTTATGGTGTCTACGTTAATTAAATTTGGGGTTGCCATCTATTTCTCCTTTTCTTTATCCAAATACAATGGCTGCTGCTATTGCAAATCCTTTAGTGGCAGCACTGCCAGCAGCATAAGTTTTTACATCTGATGCAGGAATAGTCTTCATTGTTCCACCATCATTAACTACAAAACCATCTGAGTCTGCTAGTGTTATTGAACCACCAACAGAAGTGTCACCATCTAATAAGTTTAATTCTGTAGCGGTAGCTGTAGCACCATCTAGTATATTAAGTTCTGCAGCAGTAGATGTTACATTAGTACCACCAATATCTAAAGTTGTCATAGATATTTCACCTGCAACAGTAACTACCCCATCAGTTAGTGTAATAAGGTCTGTATCATCTGTGTGACCAATAGTTGTACCATTAATTACAACATCATCAATATCAAGAGAACCACCTGTAATAAGTCCTGTAGTAGTTATTGTAGAAGAGCCATTATCAATATTGCCAAAACCAGACGTAATAGAACCTGAATCTAACGCACCAGTTGTAACAATATTACTACCACCAACATTATGACTAGAAAAATAAGTGGACACTGTATCTACATTAGTCATACGCATTGTACCACCATCGTTAATAAGTATACCGTCACCACTAGCTACTGCAGTTGTACCTCTTGCTGTGTCACCGTCTATTAAGTTTAATTCTGCTGCTGTTGATGTTACGTTAGTACCACCTATATCAAGAGTAGTTACAGATATTTCACCTGCAACTGTAACAACACCATTAGCAACAGTTATAAGGTCTGTGTCATCTGTATGTCCTATGGTAGAACCATTAATTACAACGTCATCAATATCTAGTGAACCACCAGAAATAAGACCTGTAGTAGTTATTGCAGACGAACCTGTATCAATACTACCAAAACCAGACGTAATAGAGCCAGAATCAAGAGCACCTGTAGTAACTATAGAACTTGATCCTGCAACAGCACCATAAAGAGAGCCAATAGCTGTACCACCAATAGTAATTGCATCAGCCTCTAAAGTACCATCTATATCTGCATCTCCTGATATATCTAGACTACCAGCATCAAGTTCACCTGTAAGTGTTATATTACGAAAACTAGCTACATCTTTGTTAGAATCTACAGTAACAACTTTACTAGCTACAACTGTACCAACAGCAGCCCCTGTATCACTATAGTTAAGCTCTGCAGTAGTAGCAGTTACACCATCTAAAATATTTAATTCAGCGGCAGTAGCACTTATAGCTGTACCATCAAAGTTTATTGCATCTGCATAAAGAGTACCATCAAAGTACCCATCTTTAAACTCATATGAAGCAGAACCTAAATCAATATCATTATCTGTTGTAGGAAGTATTGATCCATTATTAAATGTAAATTGTGTTTCACCACCAGTAGTAATTGTAATTACATCTGAACCACTAAAAGTAATACTTGTATTTGTATCACCATCACCAGAAATACTATCTAGCTGAATATCACCTACATTAGTAAAATCAGAGTCACTTAAATCTAATGTACCTGTAACATCTAAATTACCACCTACAGAAAGATTACCTGATACATCTACTGCACCATTTATATCAATAGTAGTAGCTGCAATTTGTATTTCTGTATCAGCTACAAGATCAAGCTGCCCATCAGTGCTAGAATTAATATAAATAGCAGTATCACGAAACTGTATTTTTTCTGTCGAAGCAACCAGTATATCATCAGAAAACTCAAAGTAATCCTCGTCTTCCATCCATTTTAATTCACCATCATTTGTTTCACCATCAAAGGTAACTGTTATATCTGTACCTGAAGTGCCATCACCTATGGTAATTCCTGTTCCTAATAGTTTAGTTACTGGTCCACCTTCTGCAGTTGTACCATCGTGTGTATGTCCTGTACTAGATGCAAATGCTGCAAGAAGCTGATTAAATTCATCATTAGTATCTGCTGCTTGTATTACATCACCGTCTGTATAGGAAGATTGTCTTGTGTATGTGGCTCCCATTATCTCCTAGCTCCTACTTGATATTCTAATTGAAATCCTTTAAGTGAATATGGTGCTGTTTCTCCACCATCATCTACTCTTAATGCAACAGTAAAACCTGATCCTTCTACTGATTGCCTAACTAGTGGTTGTGTTGAACCACCATAAACATATTGTGTTGCTGAAGAAGTTGTACTATATACTGCAGTACCATACTGTGCAGCAACAGTTGATGAGTCTAACGCATATGGTTCAGGTCTTGCTGATTCAACACTTTCATTATCATAACGTAACTTTAAATCTGCATCTATTGATGCTTCAGGTTTAAAATTAACAATAACTCTTTGCATATGTTTTCTTAAACCAGAGTCTCCAAAATTTAAATCTGGGCTTCTATATCTACCTAATATAGACGTACCATCAAACGTATTACCTTTTTCTTGTCTAATTATATATCCTTCAAATGATCCATGTAAAACAAGCACATCACCTGCATCAACAAATGTATCTGTAGCAGAAGGTCTAATACCTAACATTTCAGAAAACTCGTATCTGTCTCCTTTCATAACACAGATAACACCTCTTGTAAGAGAACCAGCTACAGTATCTTTAACAAAAAATATTCTATATTGTGTTTTATCAGGTATAATAACACTTTCAAAAAGAGAAGAGTCTTTTAAGTTTTTATCAAATAAAGATTGTACATTTTTAGATATTGTACCAAGCTCAACGTCACCAATTTTAGCTGTACCTGCAACAGTTCTTAAACCATCAGGACCAAGAAAGATTAAATCACCTGCAAATTCTTGTATACTGTCTCCATTTATACATCCAATATTTCTTGTAACTGGTGTAATGGCAAAGCTAGCAAGAGCAGAACCTGTTAGTTTAAATATTCTATTTTCACAAAAAATAAATAAATTATCACGAAATACTTTTAACCCAACAATAGTATCATCTACTTTAATAGAACCTGCGCCATCTGCTGCATCAAAGTCATCTTCATCAAAAGGTTCACTAAACACAAGTGTCTGTGGGGTTGTAGATTTACCTGCATAGAACATGTGGTTTTTAAATGCAGCTACATATTTAGATCCTGATACTGAACTTTCACTAACGTCTGTTGCACTTAAAGATGTATTAAAAACTACAGGTGCATTTGCTCCATCAGCAAATATTATTTTATCATTACCATCAAAATTAAATCTTTCAAAAGTATACTTACTTGCACTACTTCTACTTGAATCTATTTCTGTCCAAGTTGTAGATACTGCATCATCTACTACATGGGCTGCTGCAGTTGTAGAAGAAGCTGCTCTAGTTACACCTGTAAAAGTTGTACTTGAAGTGCCTGTATATGTAAATAACTCTGAGTTAATTTGAAGAGTGCCACTAGAAGAGAAACCTGCAGTAGAATCAACAGTAATTGTTCCTGAACCTGTCATACCTGTGCTTGCAGATATAGCTAAAGATAATTCTGTAGATGCAGAAGAAAATATCTTTTCTCCTCTAGCTGCTAATACTTTATCAGCAAAGCTAGCAACCATTAGTATCTTTTCACCAGAGCCTGAAGTTTGAGGTACAATATGATTTATAAATTTACGATATCCATTTATTCTTCTATATCCACCTTCAAGGTCAGGCTCAAAGTTTTCTAAAGTTAATGCTTCTCCAGGTTGCATAAGAAAAGTGGACCTATTTAAAACAAGTCCACCTTCACAATTAAATGCAGCCCCTTGTGCTTGAGAATTATCAGGCATTAAGAAACAACTCCAGTAGTAAAGTTTAGAGATATACTGGGTCTAGTTATTACAGAAGACCTTACATAGTCATACTTATTAATAAGTAAGCTTTGCATATTTTTTATACCATCTTCAAATCTTTTAAAATTAAGTTGATACTGTGTTTGTTCTCCTCTATACAAATACACATAAGCAGTAGCTCCATCAACAATAACAGGTTTAAATCTATCAGGTATAGTTGTTGTATCGCCATGTGCATCTAAATCTGATGGAAATGTGTAATAGTCAAATACCAATGTATATTGTTTATCTGGATATGGGTATAATAAATAATTATTATCAGGAGTTCTTACAATTGATCTAGGTATACCACCACCTTCAAATTGTGTTACAGTTGTACCACTAGCATGTGTAGCAGCAGTAGTGCTGTTTGCACCTCTAGTACAACCTGTTATATCATTACCTGTTGTGCCTGTATATGTAACTTGTTCTCCACCAATATGCACTGTACCTGAAGAATCAAAGTCACTAGTAGATGTAAGAGTAAGAGTAGTAACAGTGCTAGAATGAGAACCATTTAAAGTTGTACTAGCAATATCATCTTCTTCATTAGCATAATCTTTATCAATATACTCATAATAGTTAAGATTTGTAAGATTACTTCCTATTGTACCAAGAGAAGTATTTTTTTTAATTCTAGCTGTACTATAGTCTAAAGATTTAGTGCTTGATGGTAAAGAGTATTTAGCTACACCTGCAGTTAATGTAGAACTATTTGTTGAATGATTAAAAGAATAACCAAACTCCCTTTGATTTATATATCTAATAGCATCATTTACTGCATTTTGACATTGTACCTGAACACCCCTAGCTGCAGAAAAATTACTGGAAGTAAGTGCTACTTCATTCATTCTTGTTATTACTGCATTAGTTAGTGTAAGAAAAGTAAGTGCCATTATAATTCCTTAATGTAAGCTGAAGGGGCCAGTTTCCCAGCCCCTAAAATTTTTATCCAAGTAGATCTCTATCTACTTCTTGTGCTGAACCACTTTGGCTAACATCATCCATGAGTAAGCATACGGCATACACACGAATAATACCACCTGTAATAGTTCCACTAGAAGCATGGATTTCTACATCAATAGTATCTGCAGAAGCAGTAAACACTGGCAGATTACTACAAACACCTGAAGATGTAACAGCAGGAGTATGTGCTCCTACAGATGCACCATCAAGGTCAAAAGATGCAGCAAAAATATCTACATCTGTACCTGTGATACCAATATGAAGAGCAGAGTCACTAGTTGTACCTGTCATTGCAGTAACAACTTTAAACCCTGAGTGTAGTATCAAAGTATTTGCAGGAACAGCAATAGCTTCAATGATGTCATTGGCTGCTAGTGCAGTACCACTGTTTTGTAAAATGGCATCTGCAAGATCAATATCGTTCTGCAGAGTTACCATGCTAGCACGTAACTGTTTATTGCCAGTTCCACCATTATTTGAGGTAGAAGCGGAGTTAGTGCTCATAGATATTGTAGCCATGTTCTATCTCCCCTTACGCTGCGTTATATTTGGCAGTTGCGATAGCTTCAGGACGAAGTATCTTCCTACCATAAAGATGCATACCACGAACAATGTCAGCAAAGCTGTCAGGGTCACGATATGTTTCTGTCTTATTAATCTGCTCTGCAGTTGCAACAGCAGAATCATGTCCAGCAACAATCACACCATAGTTTGAGTTTTGGTTTGCTGTTCCTGTTGTACCAGGACCATCACCTACTGCTGGTAGGTTAGAGGAAGTGTACATACGGAAACCGTGAAAGTTGTTGACTACAAGACCATT
>TARA_R100001594_G_scaffold60977_1_pt1 | contig 12574 bp, 20 predicted proteins | sample TARA_R100001594 | Tara Oceans TARA_R100001594 (sample SAMEA2622752) | marine metagenome | biome: marine biome (ENVO:00000447); feature: marine epipelagic mixed layer (ENVO:xxxxxxxxx); material: "saline water (ENVO:00002010), including plankton (ENVO:xxxxxxxx)" | depth 150 m | reverse complement strand
CATGCAGGGCATATCAACCAAAGAGAGGGAAGTCATTATATTCCAATAGCTTTTCCACATGATGGCTACCAACATGATAAGGGCTCTGGTATTACATTAGCAGAACAATATCGTGCTAATCATGTCAATATGCTACCTTTTCACTTTGAAAACCCACCTGCACTAGGTGAGAAAAAAGGTGGTAACTCAGTTGAAGCAGGGATTATGGATATGTTATCTCGTATGGAGCAGGGGAAATTTAAAGTATTTAACACCTGTTATGACTGGTTTGAAGAATACAGGTTATATCATCGCAAAGATGGCAAAATAGTAAAGATTAAAGATGACATCATGTCTGCTACACGATATGCAGTTATGAGTTTAAGACACAGCACAACCGAGACATCTAAGTGGAATACTAAAAGCAGATTAGGACCAGATGTCTCAATAGTTTAGGAGATAATAATGCCAGGACCATTAGTAGGATTAGCAGCTAGAAAAGCAGCTAGAAAAGCAGCAAAAGAAACAGCAAAAATGTTGGGTGGTATAGGATTAGGTACAGCAGGGCTTTATGGAGCTTCAGAGGTCATAGGCAGAGATATCGAGAAAAAAGCTCGTAAAAAACTTATGAAAGAGGGTGGGTCAGCAGCTAGAAAATTTAAGGAAAGATACGGAAAATAAATGGCATATAAAAGCAATAGAATGTCTGATAACGAGCTCGCCTCGCATCTATCAGCTGAAATAGAACAAGCGACAGGACACATGAATAGCGAACTCTCTAGTCAAAGAGAGGACTCTATGAAATATTATCTTGGTGAAAAGTTTGGTAATGAGATTGATGGACGCTCTGAAATAGTAACCACTGATGTAAGAGATACAGTCGAATACATTATGCCATCGTTGATGCGTATTTTTACCACGCACAACAACGTTGCTGAATTCGAGCCACAAGGACCTGAAGATATCGAAATGGCAGAGCAGGCTACCGATTACGTTAATTATGTTTTTAACAAGCAAAATAACGGCTTCAAAGTCCTCTATGATGCCTTCAAAGACGCATTAATCAGCAAAACAGGCATTATCAAGCATTATTGGGAAGAAAAAACAGAAGTTTCTACAGAAAGCTATGCTAATTTGACTGAGATTGAATATCAATCTATATTAGCAAATGACGATTTAGAAGTATTGCAACACACAGAAACTAAATTGCAAGAGGCACAAGTCGATGAAAACGGCATGATGATAACGCCTGAGGTAATAACCCATGATGTTAAAGCTAAAAGAACTAAAACAGGCGGACAGGTCAAAGTTGTATCAGTGCCACCTGAAGAATTCTTAATATCACGCAGAGCAGTCGATATAGAATCAGCACCATTTATTTGTCACAGAGTAAAAAAAACAGTTAGTGATTTAGTTTTAGAGGGATATGACAAAGCAGTTGTAGAAGATTTGCCCACATATTCGCAATCACAAGCTGAATATAACGAGGAAAGACTAGCTAGATTTAGCTACGATGATGACTCTATACCACCTGACGAAGGCGAAGGAGCAAGTAGACAAGTTTGGTTAGACGAATGTTACACACACATCGACCTAGATGGCGATGGTGTAGCAGAACTTAGAAAGATTACTAAAGGTGGAAATCAGATACTAGAGAATGTAGAAATAGACTACATTCCGTTTTCTGCTATATGCCCACTACCGATACCGCATAAGTTTTACGGCATGTCGGTAGCAGATACAGTTAAAGATATACAGCTAATCAAATCCACGATTGTCAGAAATATTCTTGACAACATGTATTTGACTAACAATGCTCGATACGCTGTATTAGCTGGGCAAGTTGAACTAGATGATTTGCTTACATCTAGACCTGGGGGAATTGTTAGGATGCGTGCACCAGGTGCGGTAACACCACTGCCTACGCCACAAATATCAGGTGATGCGTTTAACATGGTCAAGTATCTAGACCAAATTAGAGAAGAGCGAAGTGGTGTATCTAAAATGACACAAGGATTAAACCCTGATGTACTAACATCTCATGTAACTAGCGGTGCAATATCAGCAGCAACAGAGTCATCTATGCAAAGGATTGAGCTCATAGCTCGCATATTTGCTGAAACTGGCATCAAAGATGTGTTTAAATGTATCTATCAGTTAATACAAAGATACGAAGACAGAGAAAAGATTGTTTATCTCAATAACAAATTTGTACCTATTGATGTATCGAGATGGAGAGATAAATTAAATTGCACCATTAATGTTGGTATAGGTAGCGGTAGTCAGCAAAGCAAAATGCAAACAATGAATGGGATAATGCAAATTATACAACAGCTTGTGCAAAATGGCGGTATGGGTACGCTTGTTACACCGCAAAACATATACAATGCTGTAAGCGAATTCATGGCACAATCAGGTTATAAGAACGCAGACCAGTTTATATCTAACCCACAAATGATGCCACCACCACAACCGCCACAGCCTACACCTGAAGAAAAAATTGCTACACAAAAAGCAGAAATAGAAGTACAAAAACTACAGCTGCAAGCAAAAGAAACAGAAATAGATACAGCTATAAAAGCTCAAGAACTTAAATTAAAAGAAGATGAAGCGGTAATTGATTTAGCGTTAAAACAAGAAGAATTAAAAATTAAAAAATCACAGCTTGCACTCAATGAAGCAGAACTAGCGTTAGAAGCAGTGCAGGGAAGACCTGTCGGTATAGGACCTAAGTAATGTCATACAATAAATATTCAGGTTATGGAAAAATACAAAGACAAAAACTTGTATCAAAAAAAATAAAGGTTTTGAAAAAAGAAGGCAAGCCTCAGAAACAAGCAGTAGCTATGGCACTTAACATGTACCCTAAAAGAAAAAGGCTACCTTTGACATGAAAGATAATAACGAGCTCAATATTGAAATAGAGTTAATTAAAAAAGATATACATGATATTAAGAATAATCATTTATGCCATATCGAAAGAGATATGACAGAAGTTAAAATAGAAGTATTTAGATTTAAGTATATCGTTTATGGAGCTTTAATTGTATTTGCTTTTTTAAGCGACAATGTTCAAAAATTATTAAACTTAATATAGGAGATAACTATGTACGGCAAACCAATGAAAAAGAAAAAGAAAAAAGGTAGATGTTATGGGTGCTAAAACCAAACATTATTTTAAAACAGGCAAAGAGTTTAAAGGTGCAGTGCACAAAATGCCTAATGGAAGTATACATACAGGAAAGACACATTCTAAAACATCAAAACCTGTAGTGCATTTTAAAGACTTGTCTGCAAGAGCAAAGAAGGTAGCTAAAAAATGATGAAAAAGAAAAAGAAAAAAAAGTTTCCTGATTTAAATAAAGACGGAAAAATAACAAAAGCTGATATCTTAATAGGCAGAAAAGTATTTAAGAAAAAAAATGGCAAAAAAAAGTCGTAATATTCCAACCAACCCTGCTTTATATTCAAGAGTAAAAGCAGCAGCTAAGAAAAAATTTAAGGTTTATCCTTCAGCTTATGCTAATGCTTGGCTTGTAAGAGAGTATAAAAAAAGAGGTGGGGGTTATAGACGTGGCTAATGGACTTACCAAATGGTTTAAAGAGAACTGGGTTGATATTGGAGCTCCTAAAAAAAACGGAAAGTTTCAAAAATGTGGCAGAGCCAAAGGCTCAAAACGAGCATACCCTAAGTGTGTTCCTGCTGCAAAAGCTGCAAGGATGACCAAATCTCAAATTAAATCTGCTGTTGCTCGTAAAAGAGCAAAACCACAAGGGGTAGGGGGAAAACCAACTAATGTCTCAACTTTTAAAAAAGAAAAAATTAAAGGGAGGCGTTAATGGCTAAAAAAGGATTGTATGCAAACATACATGCAAAACGTAAAAGAATAAAAGCTGGCTCAAGCGAAAAAATAAGAAAACCTGGTAGCAAAGGTGCACCTACAGATGCAAATTTTAAGCGTGCCGCAAAGACAGCTAAAAAACGTAGAAAAAAATAATTGACCAACACAGAACTACAGACATTTTGTTTGAAAAACCGACTTTCTGTCGAGCAACTATTTAGAATGACTGGGCACAAGCCTAATGACATTCGTGGATATTTGTCAGGCAAAAAGAAGATACCTGAGTATTGGACTGAGGAATCTTTACAAGAAAAGCTATAACCTAGCGAATAACTACACCTGCACACGCAGATAGAATCAAAGGAGATAACATGACAGAAAAACAACAGCAGATAAAAGAAGGACAAGAAGCAAAAAATCTTCTTGAAAATCCAATTATTATCAAAACTTTTAACATAGTTTTAAACGACACATATCAAGCGTGGATATCGACAAAACCTGAAGAAAAAGAAAAAAGAGAAGACTTATATCATCAGTTGATAGCAGCACTCAAATTCAAACAAGTTCTAATGACAACACAAGAGAACGGACAGTTGTTAGAAGAAGAAAGAAAGGAGAAGGCAAATGGCTAAAATACCAAATAAAACTACTCCACAAGACAACATACCAACAAAAGAAAGTACGCATAAAGGAATTCCCTTAGGGGACGGCACTGTAGCAGGTGCACAAGAAGCACTTATTCAAAGATTACAGGCTCCAGCTTCGGAACAACCTGTTGAGGAAGAAGTGCAAGCAGAAGTAGAGGATAATACTTCTGAACAGGCAACGGAAATTGCCGAATCAGTTGAAACACAGACAGACAATCCTGATGGACTGACTGTCGATGATTTAGTTGAGGATAATCAAGCAGAAGAAATAGAGGAACCTCAAACATATACTGTCAAAGTTGATGGTAAAGATAGTGAGGTCACCCTTGATGAGCTTCGTGCTGGTTATAGCAGACAAGCTGATTACACTAGAAAAAGTCAAGTATTGGCAGAACAAAGGCAAAAAGCTGAGGAAGAATTAGCAGCCACTCGACAAGAAAGACAGCGTTATGTTTCACAACTTGAACAATTCAGTACAGACGCAGACACCAAAATAGGTGAATTTAAAAACGTAGACTGGACGAAACTCAAGGAAGAAGACCCAATGGAGTACGCTCTAAAAAGAGACCAGTACAGGGAACTTCAAGAAAGTAAAAGACTGATTGCTGAAGAAAAGCAAAAAGAACAATACAAACAACAACAAGATGACGAAAGAGCATGGAACGAAGAACTCGCAAGACAGCAAGACATTATTGCACAGCGTCTTCCTGATTTAGTACACCCTGAAAAAGGACCTAAATTAAAACAAGACATAAAAACCTTTGCTATGAACAAAGGCTTTTCTGAGCAAGAAGTCGATAGCTTGATTGATGCGAGGTCAGTAGATGTGCTCCATAAAGCTATGCTATATGAAAATCTTTTGAATTCGAAGATTTCTAAGAAGAAAGCCAAAGTTGTTCCTAAAGTAACCAAACCTGGTGCAGGAGTTACAAAAGGTGAAGTTAACAGTGAAAAGATAAAGCAACAACGAGCAAGATTAAAACGCACAGGTAAGGTAGATGACGCTGCCAAATTGCTTGAAGGATTAATCTAATACTAAACTTTAACACAGAGGTGTAATACAAATGGCACAATTAACAAATACATTTGAGACTTATGATGCTGTGGGAAACAGAGAAGATTTGCAGAATATTATTTATAATATTACTCCAACAGATACTCCATTTATGTCAAGTATCGGTACAGGAGATGCATCATTTACAAAATATGAATGGCAAACAGATTCTCTAGCAGCCGCAGCAGCAAACGCTCAAGACGAAGGAGATGATTCTCCAAGTGCTGCATTATCTGCGACCTCACGTGTGTTCAACTATACTCAGATTTCATACAAACCTGTTATGGTATCAGGAACACAAGAGGCTGTGATTCATGCAGGCGTAAACTCAGAACTAGCTTATCAAATAGCTAAGGCTGGGAAAGAACTAAAAAGAGACATGGAACTTGCTTTGACTGGTAAAGTAGGAGCAGGGGCTGGTAGTGGTAACGGAGCTTCGGCACGTACATCGAGAGGTTTTGAATCTTGGACTACTACAAACAACTCTTATGGTTCAGGTGGTTCTAACTCTAGTGGTTCTGTCACAGACGGAACACAAAGGGCATTGACAGAATCCATCCTAAAAACAGAAATGAAAAACTGTTTTGATAATGGTGGAGACCCTGACCTACTATTAGTTGGCTCTTTCAACAAACAAAAAGTTTCAGGTTTTACTGGAAATTCAACAAGAATGGACATGGCAGAAGATAGAAGCCTAGTAGCAACTATTGATGTTTATGTATCAGACTTTGGCGAAGTTAGAGTAGTTGCTGATAGAGTGCTTCGTTCTTCAGGAAGAAGTGCACTGTTGGTGGATACAGAAATGTTTGCTACACATTACTTAAGACCTTTTGAAACACAAGAATTAGCAAAAACTGGTGATGCTATGAAACGACTATTAGTTGTAGAATGGACACTATGTGCTAAGAATGAAGCAAGTTCAGCAACTATTGCAGACTTGACAACATCATAAAATTCTAACATCTGTTAGTTAGTTAGAAGGGGGTAGTTTTACTCGTACTTTTCTGCCCCCGCTTTGATACCAAATTAATAATGACCTTGAAGAAGGTATCTCTTCGGAACGAGGGTTATTAACAAGGAGACTTTAATGAGAACATTAAACGATTATTTTTTAACAGCAGAGATAGAAGATATCTCTACTGCATCAAGCACATTTGTTGCCGTACCTGACGGAGGTAATATCATAAAAATTATTACTTCTCTACAAGGAGCTATAAGTGGTGGTAACGCTGCGATTAGTTTTGAAATCGGTGGTACTGCTGTTACAGGTGGTGGAATAACAGTTGCACACTCAGGTTCAGCAGCAGGGACAGTTGATTCATCATTACCAACAGCAGCAAACAGAGTCGAAGAAGATGGAACTATAGAAATGATTACTGATGGTGGTTCTACTGGAGCTAACAAATTATTAGTAACATTTATAATTAGGAGATAAATATGGGAGCAAACTACGGATTGCGAGTAACTAATACAATAAAGAGAACTGTCAGCACTAGTTCGGCACAAACAGCAGAGACTGATGCTAGCACTGAATATGTAAGGGTGATAGCGGATACCGATGGTGTTCATATTGCTTTTGGAGCTAACCCAACTGCAACAACTAGTTCAACGTATCTTGGTGCCAATGACCCTGAAATTTTTAAGATTGATGGTGGTATGAAGGTTGCTGCTATAGTTGCAAGTTCGACAGCCAATCTTTACATAGATGAGTTGAGCGAATGAGCAAAAAACTTGCAGATAATCAAATCTTTCATTGGCATGAGCCAACAAAAGAAATGGCTATCGAACACATCGAAGACATACAACCCCTTATAGATTCTAACAAAAAGTTACAACAAGAGGACCATCACATAAAAGACGACTTTAGGCTGTCTGCTAGGATTCCTATGACTGTTTATTACGAATGGAAGAATAAATTTGGGGTTGATTTATTTAACCCTAATCACAAAGATGGCGTAAGAAAATTAATTAACAGCCCTGAATACAGATATCTAAAGACAACAAATAGGCGAATATAATGGCAATCACAAACTATTCAGAATTAAAATTAGCAATAGCTTCTTGGTTAGATAGAGAAGATTTAACAGACGTTATACCTGATTTTATAACATTAGCTGAAGCAAGACATAAAAGAGATTTTAAAATAAGAAGAATGGAGACAAGGGTTACTGCAAATACAGTAGCAGATTCTGAGTTTTACAGTCTGCCTGATAATTATGTTGCTATGCGTAACATACAACTAAATACAGACCCTAAAACATCATTAGAATATTTAACACCTGAACAGATGGATAGAGTCAAAGGCGGTAGCTCGAAAGGTAAACCTAAAGCTTTTAGCATCATAGGTAACAATCTACAGCTTAGACCAATTCCTGATAGTGCATATCAGATAGAAATATTATATTTTAAACACTTCACAGCTTTATCAGATTCAAACACAACAAATGATATGCTAACACACCACCCTGATGCTTACCTATATGGAGCATTAGTAGAAGCAGAGCCTTATTTACAAAATGATAAAAGAATACAAGTTTGGGCAGGATATTACGATAGAACAAAACAAGATATAATATCCTCGAATGAAAGAGACAGACACTCAGGTGTAGCTCCTACAACAAGAATTGATTATGGATTGTATTAATGACAACTTGGTCAGTTCAAACAAACAGTTCTACAACATGGACTACAGTACCTGAAACAGCTAGAGGGTACATTGAAACAGAAGATAATAAATTTGTTCTTGCAACAGAAAACAACGAATTAATACAACAAGAAGATTTAACAGATATATCAGAACTCGATTATCAAGATACAACTAATCCTACAACAACTTGGACAGTACAATAAATGGCAACTAAAAAGATTTCAGAATTATCAACTACCACAACACCATCGAGTAATGCGTTATTTCCTATCGTACAATCAAGCGATAACTTTTCAGTAACACTATCAAATATTGCAGCAAACATGCCTGATGTAACAGCAACAAAGCTGACCTCATCAAGCACTATAACCGCTAGTAGTGGTTTTGTAGGAAACCTTACAGGTAATGTTACAGGAGATTTAACTGGTACAGCATCTGCTGCGACTCTTGCTGCAAGTGCTACGGCTTTAGCAACAGGTCGTACTATTGCTCTAACAGGAGATGTTACTTACACATCAGCATCTTTTGATGGTACAGGTAATGTTACAGGCGTAGCATCTATAGGTAGTGGAGTTATTGTAAACGATGATGTCAATGCAAGTGCAGCAATAGCATTTTCTAAGATGGAAAACTTGACTGCATCAAGAGCATTGGTATCAGATACTAATGGCGATGTATCAGTATCAGCAGTTACATCAACAGAAATTGGCTACTTAGATGGTGTATCTTCAGGAATACAAGCTCAATTAGATGGCAAAGCATCAACAAGTTTTGTGCCTACAACCATTACGATAGCAGATGAATCAACAGATACCTCATGTTTTCCACTGTTTGTTACAGCAGCGACAGGTGATTTAGGACCTAAAACTGCTAGTGGATTAACCTTTAACTCTAATACTGATGTATTGTCAGGCACTTTTTCGGGGAATATTACAGGAAATGTAACTGGTAATACATCAGGCAGTTCAGGTTCATGCACAGGAAATTCTGCAACAGCTACGGCTCTTGAGACTGCTAGAAATATAGGTGGGGTGTCATTCGATGGAACAGGTAATATAGACTTACCTGGTGTTAATACATCAGGAAATCAAAACACAAGTGGAACAGCAGCAACGGCAACTGCTCTTGAGACTGCTAGAAACATTGGTGGTGTATCGTTTGACGGCACAGGCAATATTGATTTGCCAGGGGTAAATTCAGCAGGTAATCAAAACACATCAGGAACGGCAGCAGGTCTGTCGGCTACCCTCGCTGTAGGTAGTGGTGGTACAGGTGCAACTTCACTTACTGCAAATGGAGTATTGATTGGTAATGGAACATCAGCAGTTACTGCTGTTGATATGTCTACCAAAGGAAGTCTTTTAGCAGGTGATGGTTCAGGAAATCCATCAACACTTGGAGTTGGCACAAATGATTTTGTATTAACAGCAGATAGTAGTGAGTCAACAGGATTGAAATGGGCAGCAATTCCCTCGGCATCTGTTCCAACACAAATTACAGTAGCAGATGAAAGTAGCGATACTACTTGTTTTCCTTTGTTTGCAACAGCAGCAACTGGCGATATAGGACCAAAAACAGGTTCTAATTTAGCATTTAATTCTAGTTCAGGACTTTTAACAGCTACAGGTTTTGCAGGGGCTTTAACAGGTAACGCTTCAACAGCGACTGCTCTTGAAACTGCACGAAATATTGGTGGGGTAAGTTTTGATGGTACAGGCAATATTGACTTACCAGGAGTAAACGCAGGACCTTCTTTTAGTGCAAGAATATCATCAAACCAATCTGTTTCAGCAAGTACATTTACAAAAATGCAGTGTGCTACAGAAGATTGGGATACAGATTCTAAATATGATGCAAGTACCAATTTTAGATTTACACCTACTGTAGCAGGATATTATCAATTTAATCTAGGTATGAGAGGTTCATCAGCAACAATAAACATTATTGCTCTTTACAAAAATGGTGCAATTTTTAAAAGAAAAATTGTAGAGGGGCATAAATACGCAGCATTAAGTATTCTTGCTGTAAGCGACACAGATGATTATTTTGAAGCATTTGGCTTTACATCAGGCACAACTTTTGATGCTACAGATACTAATAACTGGTTTCAAGCACATTTCGTAAGAGGAGCATAATGGCAACTTTAGTAGAAAAAATTAAATCAGCAAGACCAAATGTTACTGATGAAGACTTTATAGACAAAATAATTGTACAAAATAATTTAGATGGCAATGGAGATTATATAGCTTCATGGAATCACCCAACTGAAACACAACCAACAGCAGAGGAATTAGAATAATGGGATTAGAAACAGGAACATATATAGACAGTCTTAACAGTTCAAACCCTACAGCTTCAGATGCTGTATCAGAGGGTGATGACCATTTAAGACTTATTAAATCGACAATAAAAGCAACATTTCCAAATATTAGTAACGCTATTACTTCAACACATACAGAATTAAATTTATTAGATGGGGTTACGGCTAACACCACAGAACTTAACTATGTAGATGTAGCAGTACTTGGAACAGCAGAAGCATCGAAAGCACTTACTGTAGATGCAAATAAAGATTTTACAGGAGTTCGTAACGCAACTTTTACAGGAACAGTTACAGTTGGGGGTAATACAATTACTACGCTAGAAGCTGTATATCCTGTTGGAAGTATTTACATAAACGCTGCTGTAACAACTAATCCTGCAACCTTGTTAGGTTTTGGCACATGGGTAGCATTTGGAACAGGAAGGATGATGGTTGGTTATGACGCATCAGATAGTGATTTTGACGCATTACAAGAAACAGGTGGTGCTAAAACACATACATTATCAACAGCAGAACTTCCTTCACATAGCATTACAATTCCTTCAAATAATTCTGGAGCAAATAATAATTTACATCATAGCAATAATTCTTTTGTTGCTGTTGGAGACGGGAGCAGCAATACATCAACTGTTACAAGTAATACAGTAGGTAGTGGTTCAGCTCACAGCATTTTAAACCCATACATAGTTGCATATATGTGGAGAAGAACTGCGTAATGCCTGTATTTCAAGCACCTCCTCCAAAAGGATTAATAAAAGATACTAACAATACAATTATACCTTTTGAGTTTTACTCAGAAGCATCTAATGTTAGGTTTGCTGATAGTGCTGCAAAAAAAATACAAGGACACGACCAAGTGTTTGGAACACCAACAGTTGCACCATATTTTGTATTAAATTGGTCTTATGATGTAAACTCATTTTGGTTTTATGCAGGAACTGCAAAAATATTTAGAATAAGTGGATTAACTCATACTGATTTTACTAGAGCATCAGGTGGCGATTATTCTACTAATCTTAATACGGTAGGTAACTGGACAGGAACAATATATAACGGTTTACCTATACTTTGTAATGGTATAGATGACCCACAAGCATTAGCTACAACAGGTGCAAGTGCATTTAGTGATTTAACTAATTGGCCATCGAACACAACTTGCAAAACTATTAAGGCATATGGTAACTATCTAATGGCACTTAATCTTACAGAAAGTGGCACAAATCTTCCTAACAAAGTTAGATGGGGAGATACAGCAGAAGATTTTAGTTATCCGTCATCTTGGACAGCATCAGCAACTAATGATGCAGGTGCAGTAACTATAGGTGATGAAGCAGATGAGATTATAGATGGTCTTGCTCTAAAAGAATCGTTTATCATTTACAAAGGTAACTCTACTTGGATTGCAAACTATATAGGTGGTAACCTTGTATTCAGTTTTAAAAAGCTATTTAACGATACAGGAATACTAACTAGAAATTGTGTACAAGAATTTGAAGGCAAACATTTTGTAGTAACGCAAGGAGATATCATAATACACAACGGTGTATCTAAACAGTCAGTTGCAACTAATGCTATTAAAAAACATTTGTTCGATGATATCAACAGCAGTTATTATCAGCTTACTTTTGTAACACATAATGTGCAAAAATCTGAGATGTGGATATCTTATCCTAGCTTAGGTTCTGAATTTTGTAACAAAGCATTAATTTATAACTACGTAGACAAGAGTTTTACATTTAGAGATTTGCCTAATATTTATCATATAGGACCAGGTGTTGTAGACCCTGGTGCTACATCGAATACATGGAACGCACAAACAGGCACATGGACTACAACAACAGGCACTTATGGTGATAGACTCTTCAATCCTACAGAGCGAAGTATTTTGTTTGCAGGCACTAGCGATACTAAATTATATCGTGGAGACTTCGGACAACAGTTTGATAATGAAAACTTTATAACTACAGTAGAAAGAAAAGGACTCACTTTAGATGGTAACAACAACACTGTCAAACAAGTCAGGAAACTTACACCGAGAGTTAAGGGCACAGGCACTGTAAATATTTCAGTAGGTAGCTCGTT
>TARA_R100001594_G_scaffold150581_1_pt1 | contig 12584 bp, 11 predicted proteins | sample TARA_R100001594 | Tara Oceans TARA_R100001594 (sample SAMEA2622752) | marine metagenome | biome: marine biome (ENVO:00000447); feature: marine epipelagic mixed layer (ENVO:xxxxxxxxx); material: "saline water (ENVO:00002010), including plankton (ENVO:xxxxxxxx)" | depth 150 m | reverse complement strand
ACAAAACCATTAGTAAAGCCTTTTATTGAAAGAAGAAGAAAAGGTATGGTTATAGAGACACCCTATCCTCAACAAGAAGGTAGAATAAAAAAAGTATGGAGGCGTTTTATTTCAAATGCCTCTACCTAACCATTGCATAGAGTGTGATAAGGTTGCTACTGTTTTAGACGGTAGTGTGCCTTATTGCCCTCAATGCTATATGAAGGAGGTTTTACATGTTAAGCGAAAATCAAGTAAAAAGACTTCTAAAACAATGCGAAAACGTCGATGAAACATATGCAGATATATGTAAAAACGAAGGACCTGGGCATCTTGACTATCAAAGAAACAAGGGGTGGGTTCAAGCCTTACGCCTTGTTTTAGAAAAAGATACTTATCCAATTAGAAATACACCATTGGAGGAAGAGTAATGCATAATGAAAAATCTGCAAGAAAAAAGATTGAGAAGGCTAAAAGAAAAAGAGCTCAAAGAAAAACACCTTATCCTATTGGATTTGAATATAGGAGTGATAGGAAATGATTGAGTCATTAAAAGAAAAAATCAGAAATACGGAAAAAATCATCGTTAATACTACCGATGTTAGATGGTACAAGACAGAAAATAATCCCTGGAGACCATCGATTACAACTATACTAAGTACTGTAATTAATAAAGGGATTGCGTTTGAAACTTGGCTTGGAAACCAGCCTAGTTATAAATTAGCTTGTCAAGAAAGAGATGAAGCTGCCGAAAGAGGAACTGCCGTACACCAAGCGTGTGAAGATTACCTAAATGGTCATCCAATAGATGGAGCAGGTTCTAAATATGGTGATGAATTTAACAAACGCATGATGTCTTTTGAAGCTTGGGTTAGAAATATTAAACCTGAGATTGTTGCTTTAGAATACTCAATGTATCATCCAGATGTAGATTTTTCTGGAACTTGTGATATAGTGGCTATGTTACCTAAAAAAGGTCTATCAATCATTGATATTAAAACAGGAAGCCCAAATGAGAGCCATATTCTACAGTTAACGGGATATAAACTACTTTGGGATACATTGTATCCAGAATACAAAATACGGGGCTTATACGGCCTATATTTAAAAGGTTCTTGGATTTCAAAGGTCGAACCCCAATTTAAAGAATATAAATATATTCCCGAAGTTTTAGCACATGTTGTTGGTTTAAATAAATGGATGTCGAAAGAGTATCCAAAATCTAATCAAGGAAGTGTTAAAACTTATTTTCAATTAGAATCTAATAATGAAGAGGAACTAGTTTTATGAAAACAGGAAGGCCAAGAAAAGTTGGTATTTGGACAGCGAAATTAATGAAACTATATAGGCATTTAGGCTATAATATGGATACAATAACGAAGCGATTTAATATATCAAGAAGTTCTGCTTATCGATATACTGCAAAAGGAGGTTATAATGGCAATGTCAAGAAAAGATTACGTCAAGATAGCTAAAACAGTTGTCAAGTATAAAAGAGATTTCACTTCTTTTGATGTAGAATATACAGGAGAAGACGCTTATGTTGACTTTGTTAATGATTTATGTGTAATTTTCGAGGAAGACAATGACCGTTTTGATTCAGATAGATTCAAAAAAGCCACAGAAGTGATATGAATAATTTTGAAGAAGCATTAGAGAAAATAGAAGCTTTGGAGAAAGAAAACACAAATCTAAAAAGTAAATTAAAAGTTGCATTGTGAAAGATAGAATCTTCTTCAGTTGAAGAAACTAACAAACCAGTTGGTACTATTGATTATGCTCTTGATAAAAAAATAGAAGAGATGGAAAAAGAGAAGAACTTAGCAATGCAACGATTTACTGAAAGGTTAAAAAATGAAGCTCGTAAAAACAGGGAGGCAAGAAATGTCAAAAGTTAGTCGTAAAAAACCAACAATGAAAGAAACTGTTCAGGTCATCAATCAAATTATACGTGAAATATCTTCATTAAAAACAGACATGCGTACTGTTACAGGAGTATTAGATATGTATGTTGAAATGAAAGGTGATACTGATAAGTTTAAAGATTTTATTGATAAACAAATAAATGTTGAGGAAAATAATGACGTACAAAGAAATGAAGAGGGTAGTACGCTCGCAGTTGAAGGAAGTCCTGAAAACTAGAGATGCTGGTCAAAAAGAATATGCACATGATACAGACAATGTCTTTGCTAATTTCGAACGCTCATCTAGTTTGCTTGACATTCCTAGAGATAAAGCATTAATGGTGTTTTTATTAAAACATATTGATGGTATAGGTGCTTATGTTAAAGGTCATAAGTCTCAGCGAGAAGATGTTAGTGGGAGAATCACAGACGCTATTGTTTACCTCTGCTTATTGAGAGGCATGATAGAAGATGAAAAGAATAGGTGAAAAAAGCACATTGTATATATTATGTGAAGAATGTAATGAAATGATAGGGCCAACTACACCTGCTGTTGAGGTATCACACGGGTTTGTTGCAGAAGACGGCTTTTATATTGATGAAAGCGTTATAGTACATACAGATTGTGTAGATAGTGGTACATTATCAAAAGTTATTGCAAAAATAGAAAAAAATTAACCTATGTGTTAATTGATTAAATAGAGGGGATAGGATATAATATCTTGTCCCCTCAAGCTATTGCATTTAAAAAAATAAGGTTCAACATACAGGAAGTTTTTATGTTAAATCGTCCTCAGGCTCTTCCTTGAAAAACTCAGTTGCGTATCTTTGTTGTTGTTGGAAAGGTAGTCCAAATATTTTCTCTCCAAATCTTGATGGAGTTGTAATAAGATTACCAGGGCCAACTATATCTCTAAGTATTCTTCCAAACGGAAGCATTGTCCATACATAATATTTAGAAAATTTAGACCAATCATCAGATAACATGGAATTAAAAGTGGGCCCAACCAATCGAAGTGCGGGAGGAGTAACCATCTGAAGAGGAGCCACTTCTTTCGGCCAGGCCCCAAAAAAGGCTCTGTCTCTTGCATTTTCATCACCAAGCACCCAATCAGCAGTATCTTGCATCCAATTCCATGGAGCTGGCAATGCATTTTCAAAAACTGAATACATATACATATTAGCTAATGCAAATACAAATAAATCTATTTGCGCTGTTCTTTTAAATTGATTATAAGCATCTGTGCCAGGTTCAAGTCCATATATTCTTGCTCTACGTCTAACATCATTTCTAAATCTAACCGAGTTCCATGCCCATAATTGAAACCTTGTCATTATTTTACCTAAAGAAGTTCTAGCAAAAGCTGGTCTAAATGGAGCATTATATAAAAACTGAGTAGCTTTAACTCCTTTTTTAGCCTGCTCTATTAAAAAAGGATGGTCATATTCTTTAATAGCGCCACCATATTTTTCCCATATATGTATATAATGAGCCATAAAAGAATCTCTACGTAAGGCTCTTTCAGGGATAGTCATAAATTTAGCAGCTGCATTAACAACTTTATCCTTTAATCCATGTTTTTGTGCAAGCTCTATAACGCTTTTTTCAGACATACCTGGATTTCTACTGAATTTGGCAGACAAGTCTTTTAAAAAGCCCTGCCCTTTCTTACTTTGAAATTCTTTTTGTAAACCTACCTCATAAACAAGAAATTCAGGTAAAACACCTTGACTAACAACAAAATCATCTATTTTTTGTTTATTAGTCCATTCTGGATTAATTGTAGATAAAAATTTATAATCTTTTGCTTTACGAAAATTAGAAGCTCCAGCAGACATGATAGTATGTGCAGTTCCACCAAATATATTATATATCATAGATTTAGGATGAGCTAATAATGAAGCCATTTGATATTGTGCTTCTAAATTAGACCAATGACGTAAATCTTCATTAGATAGGCCTTGTAATTCTTTAGGAAGCCTAGCATCAGTTACACCTAAAAATCTAGCTATATTGTTAATTTTATTTCTAACATTATTATCAGACCACCATTTATAAGGAGTTCCTTTTAATTTCATTTCTTTCATATCAATCATATGCTCAGGTATAACAGAAGGATTACCAATAGCATCTTGTATATATAATTTCATAAAGTTTTGCCATGCAGTAGCTTGTTTATTCCCCCATTTACCTCTCATTCTGAGAAACATATCTTGATGCATTTGACGTCCATACATTTGATTTAATTGTCTATGATATGTATTTGATAAAGAGCGTATATAAGATTCTACTACTACAGGGTCTATACTCCACCCACCCATATGTACTTCTCTTGACTTCATTGAGCCAGCTTGTTCGTTGGCATTAAATGTATCCATTTTTTCTTCAGAAACTTTTTTCTTTTGAGCAATATCACTTAACATGTCATCATATAAATCCCAATTTTCCATTTCTTGAAAACGCATTTCTCCCCCAAGAGATTTGTTTTTATAAAATAGTTTAGTTAACTCTCTAAGCTTGTCCTTTTTAGGCATTTTAGAATCAGGCAAGTTCATAATTTTTAACATAGCTTCTTTCATTAATTTCTTTGATACAGCTTTATCAAAAAACATATGAGGAAAATATGCTTCTCCTAAATCTCCTGTCATTGAAACTGGATGCTTATTTATTTCTTTTTTTAATTCTTTAGTAGGCATCATATCAATCTGCATTGCACGAGCAATCTTTCTTAAGCCATCTATACCAAAGTAAGAAGGAACATCTGTTATACCTTCCTTTGCCCATCCTTTGGGTGTAAAACCATACTGATGTGCTTGTAAGTCCCTAATAAACTTCTTATAATTATATTCTATACCACCTTTAGGAGTTTGCCATTCATAAGCTTCTAAAGCACCTTCTTTTCCTTTAATAAAGCTATGCATTTCTTTAAATATTCTAGTTAATTCCTTATTAATATTCTTGACAATTTGTTTACCAGTCATATCAATACGCTCACCCTTATAATTAACTTTAAAGCTTTTATTTTGTAAATTTTTCCAGTCATGAGATTGTTCTGTTTCACGCCTGCGAATTATAAGCTCTCTAATAGCAGCTTTTATTACTTCAGGGGATTTTTCGCTTTGTTGGATACGTGTAATTTCTTTATGATGAGCTTCACGTTGACGTACAGCAATTTCCCAAAACTTTTGAGCATCCTCTAGTCCTGAATAAAATAACATAGATTCATTAAAATCTTTTATAAACTTGTCTGATAAATTCACAGCGGAATCATTCATTTTGCCAATAAAATCTTGTACCATATCTATATAGTGAGTAGGGTGTAAAACAGTTCCCATATGAGGTTTACCAAACTTATCTCTAAAATATCCTTTCTTTTTAAGAAGTATGATATCATCTCTCATTATCTCTCTGTTAACAGCTTTAGGAAAAAACAACCAATGTCGTCTATTTAACTTAACAGGCCCTTTCCCGTGGAACATTCTTTGGATAAAATTCCCTCTACGCATTTCTTGTAACCAGTTTCTAAACACTATAAAATCGTTTTTATTCATAGCATTTAAATCTTTCTTTAACAAACCTCTAGTTAGTCCGTTAATATCCATACTATCTTTATTATGCATTTCCTTTAATATATCTGCAATTTCAGTAATTACTTTTTTAGTAGAACTATCAACAGGCCCTTTTTTAACACCAGCATATCCAGAAGGTAAAATTGATTCTATTAAAGCATTGTCAACGCCATCATCTTCTATTCTAGATTTATGATTCTCAATAATACTGTCAAGTTCTTTAAGACTTTCTTTGGGTAAAGGTCTGTGTCCTTCTTTTAAAAGTTCTGAAAATGCTCCAATGTGCTCATATATCATTCTATCGCTAATAGCATTACTCATAAATCCTAAACGAGATACTCTAGTCTTAGAAGCTTCTTTTCTTAAACCTTTTATTACTTCAAGAGTAAACTGGTCATGTTTTTTAATTTTCTTTTCAAATCTACTAATAGCCGCCATATTACCACGGTTTACTGAGCCTAACATTAATTGGTCAAATAATATCTCTCCTTTAGGAGTTAAGTTTGTTTTAAATTCTGTAATAGCGTTATCTATTTCTATTTGCTGTAATTCTGAAGTTAAATCTTCTCCTATTTTACGAACTTGTTCCTTAACTGTAACTCGTCCGTAAGATGCATTAACATGTTCAATTAATTCTTGCACAGCTTTCCTGGAGCCAGGGTCACCTAACTGCTTGACATTTTCTATCCATCTATCAATAGTTTTACGGTCTCTAGACATAAGCCAAGAACGTTTTTTAAGTCTGTCTACTTCATTATGAATTCTTTGAACTGCCTCTTTAGTGGTTTTAGAACCATCTTTCCAAACAACATCTTTAGAAGATTCTATTCGCTTCATAATATCTGACAAGGTATGAATAGAGGCTAAATCAGTTATATCGTTGATAATAAAATCTTCAGACATGTTTTTAAATTCATTTAATAAATTTCTACGATTAACTTTTTCCTTTATTCCTCCTAAGGATATAATTCTCCCCTTCTTGTCTATAGCAAAATATTTCCCAGGATTGCTCATCACCCAATCATGAAACATTGTATTTTTTATAGATTTAAAGAATTTTTTTGTATTACCAGCAGCATCATTAATACCTTGATGTGTCCATAAATTATTGTCTAATACATTTTGAATATAAGGATTTATCTCAACCTTAAAACTTGGACGATTAAAAAATGGCACCATCCATTTATACTCTTTAAGATTTTTTTTATGGTCACTATATATTTTTTGAATATAATCTTTATTTATCTTGCCATATATAGAATCTGACCAATCTAAACCTTGTAATAGCTGCCCTGTTTTTGAAAGAAATGATGTGTCTCTTATATTTTCAGGAAGTTCAATAATAGAATCTCCTAAATTTAAGATTTCATTCATATTATATTTACGACCTTCATTCCAATTTCTACCCCAATAGGCTTTATTTATGTCAAGCAAACTACCTAATATACCTTTTTTAATCTGAGAAGCTTCTAATATATCACCATAAAAAGCATCGTCAATTTCAGATTCTTTTAATTTTTTATCCTTTTTCTTTCCACGACCAACTTTCCAAACCTCTTTAACATCAAAATGTGATTTCCACATTTCTTTAAACCATTTTTTATTTCCTGTTAATCCTAATTCATCTAATGGGTCTGATGCTAAGCCAATTTGAGCTCTTCCCATATTTCTTTGATGCTCTCTAGCTTCGTCAGTATCTTTAGCTTCAATTTTTATTTTATATAAGTCATAACCTTTACCTTTGCCCGCTTTAACAAGAAACTCATCCTTACCACCATTTTGTAAAATAGCAGCATATGCAGCAGATATGACCTGCTTATTAACAACAGCAGGCCCTAATTGAGCTCTACCATCAACAGCAGCTTCTGAAATACGTATTCTTTCAGTAGGAGAGAATTGTGAGGCTTTAGATTGTAAATATGCCTTCTGCTCAGCGTCGGGCGATACAGCTAATATATCTCTGTATTTAGTATTTTTAGTTCCAGGAATAATAGCATTTTTATTATCTGAAACTTTAATAACTTCATTCTTATCTATAGTATAAAATTCTTCTTTATTAGCTCTATAAGCATCTTTCCAAGCTTTATTGAAACCTCCCTTGCCCCCAAAGAAAATAGAAGATTTATCGCCATCTAAATCGGCACCACCTTCTGCTCTCATAGCTCTACCATGTAATAATATACCATGCCCTTCTCTGCCAGTAAAACCGGCAAATTTAAGAACTTGTGCGCCAGACATAGAATCCATAGGAGTACGTACAGTAAGGGCTGTAAATACATCCTCTAAATAATCTTTATTAGCCTTACTAAGAGTTATCTTTTTATTATTATATAAAGCCCATAAAGTTTCTAAAGGTTGTGCTTTTTTATTAAGATAATCATAGCTCTCAGGCATATTAACATGGATTAGGACATTTTTAAATTCATTATCTAGGAAAAATATTTCATCATTCGTTTCTAATTCTTTTAATCTAGGATTAGCTTTGTCAAGGTCCTGTCTCATAGCCTTATCATAAGGTCGCATAAAAGCAGATGCTGAATTATCTCTTTTAGGTTTAGTCACTGAATTAATCAGATAATTTTGTACAGCTTTAATTCTAAAGTCTCTAATAAATTTATGCATATATAAAGAGGTAATATTAGCATCAATACCATCTTTTCTTTGGCTATTTACCCAAGCTTCACCAACTCTTATAATTCTGTCTGATAAAGAATTAAATTCAGCAATATCTGATTGTCTATCAGATAATTCCTCTTGAGTAATATCACCATTAAGATATTGCTCCATTGCTTCATTTTTTTCTACTTTTAATATCTCTTTATAAATAGCTTCTGATAAACCAGGAGCTTGGTCTGATTGCATGGCTTCAACAATCTTTTCAATACCTATTTTGTCAAGGTTATTAATAATTTCTTTTTCAGCTCTCATTCTATTTTCAACAGAAAGCTCACCTTCAGCAGCTATTTCTAAATATTTATCAACTTTTCTATTTAAAGCTGCATCACCGTCCCATCTGTTACGTATAATACCATCAAACATATTGTCAATAACATCAGAGTCAATTTTAGCCCAAGTTGTAGGCAGTAAATTTTGCAATACTTGCTTAGGAATACGCTGGTTCTGAATCATATGCTCATTACCATAAACACCGAAATTGCCCCTTACATGTTCAGGAGATAAATCATTAAATACAGATTGTTTATCATATTTTAATTCACCATTAACAATATCGTAATCGCTCAATTCGCGCAAACCTCTTTGTTTAATAGCAGAATCTTGCATAATCATATGAAGACCTTCAGCATCCATTAATTTACTTAATGCAGGACCTGCTTTGTGAAACATATACTTGCCAAGTAAAGCACCTTTTTCAGCATTAGGAGCCACTATAAATGATTTATTTTGTCCTGACTTAGGATTACCAAAATCTGCATTAATAGCATCTAATACTTTATCTGACACAATAATAGCACCATCAACATTTTCAGGAAGTTCGCTATTTAATCTCTCAATATTATGAAAGAACTCTGGGTCCTTTTCAGCAGCTTTTTCAATCGCTTCAGATAAATCTCTAACTAATAAATACCTATACTTATCATTATATAATTTTATACCATATTTTTTTATAAAAGCAATATCACCTTCCCAAGCATTATTCATCCATATTTGCTGTCTTTTATTAAATGTAGCAGAATTTTTAATAAAGCCAGGATGAGTTAATAAATCTTTAACATTTGTGCTGTTAACCTCCATTCCATTCATATGTATATCATAGTATAAATTAGAAAGCCATGCTTTATTAAAATCGCCCTCTTCCATTCCATATTTGGTTATATATTCTCGTTTAGATTGTTCAAAGTGCTTTTTAAAGTCGGGAATTTCTTTTTTCACTATTCTAGGAATAGAATTAAGGTCAGATAAGATATCTGCTTTTGTCATGCCATCTACAATAGGATTAAATCTAGCCCAAATTATTCTATCTTTATCAGATGAACCACCTAAAGCATAATAACCTTTCTTAGCCATCTCTTTCATCATATTTCCTACAAAATCATTATATGCCTTTTTAGCAGCGCTTTCATTCCAATTATGAGCTTTTAATAATACTTGATTTCGATAATTAGATAAATCTACATCTCTATTACCATTTTCAGTCCTAATAGTAACGTGGTCAAGTACTTTATAAACAGGCATTGGATTTCCCTCTGAATCTACTTCTTTTCCACCTACTTCTTCAAATGCAACTTCAATCCTTTTTACAGGCTCTTCTTGAACTTTTCTATTTCCAGCTCTAGAGCCAGGTTGAGCAGGATTAGGCATATCATATATAGTAACACCATCAGACTGCATATGAGTAACAAGCTTGCCTAAATTCTTTCTTGTCATCCATTGTCTTAATTCAAGCCTAGCTTCTGGCGTTAATTTAAAATTACTTAATTCAGGATAATCATTTCGTATTGTTTGCTGTACCTCATTAGCCCATTCTTCAGATAAATTTTCTTTTTTACCTCTTCTCAAATAAGCTGGATTCCCTTCTTGAACCCCTTTCATTAGTATATTTTGTACTAATTGAGATAATACACCTTTTAGATTCTGAGTTTCTATAGGTGTAGGCGCTCCATTAAAAACTTCTTTTAAGTGCTTTTGAGTGAATTGTAAAGCACGCTTACCTACTTCTAAATTAGTTGGGCCTTCAAAATCTGTATCAGCCTTATCAGCTATTTCCTCAGAAACTGTTTCCCCATGGCTAATAAAACCACCTAGCTTAGATATGTTTAATCTATTAATTCTCTCTGTTAATTCAATGCTTTTTGCAGCTAAATCGCCTAATCGTGATTGTTTTTGAGATACATCTAATCCTTGTTCAACCTCAACAGTAATCTGATTTGCTAATTCTGCATATTCCGCTTCATTCTTGGCAAGTTCTTCAGTTAAGGCTTTTGCTTTTTCTACTCTTTGTGCTTCTTTTTCATCAACAATAGCATCTTCTTTAACACTTTTAATAGCTTTAAAGTGTTTTTGCATTAATTTAGCAATAGCAGCTTGACCAGCAGGGTTAATTTTTCTTGTTCCAATACCTGCAAATCTTTTAGGTGGTTTAGGAGGTTCTTTTATATGAGTGAACATACCTAATCTTCCTGCACCTGCCTTAGGATTCCACTTATACCATTTATTACGAGTTTGTTCGAAAAGATAAACAGGTTTGCCCATATCAATAGCCATTTGAACAGTTGTGCCTGTACCACCTTTAACAACGCTATCTTTTCTTATTACAACACTTTCTTTTTTACCTTTATATTTAATATCAGGAGCTAAAAACTCTCCAACCGCATATACAGCATTTGCGTGTTTAACTTGATAAAAATTTCTTCTTAATAAGTTCCTAGTATATTGTTTATCTGGCTCTCTATTTCCTATAGTTTGATTAGCTTTTTTTCTAGCAGCATCTGCTTGTTCTAACTCTGCAGTAGTTAATATTCGTGGAAAACCAGCAGCTTTTATTTTCCCAGCATGTTCTGCAAAGGTGTAATTTATAGCAGGAATACCTACTTTAGATGCCCATGATGCCCAATGTGTATCTGCTCCTTCAGCTCCACCCGAAGTCATCCATCTTTGGAATTTTGCTTTAGCAACATCTTTATCCATTCGATAAATAGCTTCACCATCTTTATACTCTCCTGTAGGCTTAAATCCTTCTTCTATTAATTGCTCTTCTTTTAATTTACCTTTTTGACCTAATTGTGTAAGTAATTCTTGAACAAAATAACCCTCTCTAATAGCATCAGGGTCACCAAACGCTTCTAATGCAGCTTTTTTAGCATGGGGTTTTGCTGCTTCTGGTAAGTCTTTAAATTCAGGATGAAGTTCAGGGTCAAGTCCACTTTTAGCTGCCCATTCAGGGTCTTCTTTAGCCTTTTTTTGCACCTTTTGAACAAACTTAGTGCCTTTAGCTCTAGACCAAGACATTTCTTTACTTCCAAAATACGCACCCATTAAATATTCATATACTTGCTCTGGGGTAGTTGCACCTCTTTGGGTAGAAGGTAGTCCTTGAAATAATGAGCCAGCTACAGCTCTAGCAACTTTTTCATGAGTAGCTGTTCCAGGTATTAAGTTGCCAAGCATTCTAAATACAGCACCAAACTTAGCTCCATGTTTTGCTGAGTCTATCATTTCATCTACACCACCACGCCATGAAGATACAGCAGAAGCCACTCCAAGATGAAAGGCTCCTTCTAAGACATGCTTAGCTGCATTTCCTAATACAAAATTGCGAGCAGTTTCCATTGCTTGACTTCTACCAATTATAGCTTTATCAGAATAACGAATTGCTTTTTTAGCTGCTTTTGTAGCAAAATCTGCACTCATCATTGGAATTGACCATTTATTAGCGGCTGAAGCGGCAGCAGCGAAATTACGCGCACCTTGCCATTTTAAAAGGTTTCCAGCAAGCTTGGCGGGCCCTGCCATTATACCAGGAGCAAAGCCAGCAAGATGCCCTATATTACGAGCTATTTGTTCATATTCATTCTTGGGGGGCTCCATAACCCCTGGGTCGAGTGTAATAAAGCCTTCAACAAATCCAGAAGCTGCTTGACCTACAGCTCTTAATAAACTAAAATCTCCAGTATAATAAGGAACACCATAAGCTTCTGCGTGACGTTGAAGTTCTTCTTGCTCTTTAGTTGGTAGGAAATGAGCAGTTCCTTCGTGTTGTTTTAATAAAGCTCTAGTTTGTTGTTCATCCCATTGTGGCTGCCAATCTTTAGGAATTGACATTAACTAATCCTCCATTAATATATTATATATATCAGATAAATCTTTTACTAGAAGACCAGCTCCTATAGCAGTAGAAACTCCGGCACTGAAAGGTGCCCCTATAGCTGATAAAGCTCCCTTACCTGCTACTTTAGCCGCTAGTTTCCAGCCACCTTTTTTAATGATTTTTTCTAAAGCTTTTTTAGTTCCCATTTTTTTAACTTTATTATAGATATTGCTAGACATTTTCTGTATAGCTGGGGTGCCAAGAGTAGCTCCTATTTGACCAATATTACCAGCCACAGTATCATCGCCACCTATCTTCTTTGCAGCCCAATCTGTTGCCATGTAGAACGGAGTGGCTTTCCCTAT
>TARA_R100001594_G_scaffold723_5_pt1 | contig 12588 bp, 7 predicted proteins | sample TARA_R100001594 | Tara Oceans TARA_R100001594 (sample SAMEA2622752) | marine metagenome | biome: marine biome (ENVO:00000447); feature: marine epipelagic mixed layer (ENVO:xxxxxxxxx); material: "saline water (ENVO:00002010), including plankton (ENVO:xxxxxxxx)" | depth 150 m | reverse complement strand
TCCTTAACAGAAGATTCAAAAAACGCTAGACTTTGCAATTCAAGATATACTCAAGTTAGAGATGCTTTATTTAGAACTCATCCTTGGAATTGTTTACAAACAAGATTAGAATTAGCCGCATCATCTGACTCTCCAGCATGGGGTTTCACCTATGCTTACACCTTGCCAGCAAATTGTTTAAGATTACTTAGAGTATTAGATTACGATTCAAATTATAAAGTAGAAGGTAGAAAAATATTAAGTGATGCTTCTACTATGAAAATATTATATATTGCAAGAATTACTGACCCCAATGAATATGATGAATTATTAAGAGAAACATTATCTGCAGCCTTAGGTGCTGACATTGCTTATGCAGTAACATCTAACAACACAACATCACAAAATATGATTGTATCATATCAAGAAAAATTAAGAGATGCTAGATTTGTAGATTCAACCGAAGGTCAAAATGTAGAACATGATTTAGGTATGGCAGATGTTATAGATGCAGGTACATTTATAAATTCAAGGTTTTAATAAATGGCTAGGGTTGCTGCACAACTTACAAATTTTACTGCAGGTGAATTATCACCTAGATTAGATGGAAGAACGGACCTAACAAAATATGCCGCAGGATGTTCAAATTTAGAAAATTTAGTTATTTATCCTCATGGAGCTGCGGCTCGTAGACCAGGCACAACTCATGTAGCTCAAGTTGCTGATAGTTCAAAAAAAACAAGATTAATACCTTTTGAATTTTCAACAACACAAACTTACATTCTTGAATTTTCAAATTTAAAAATAAGATTTTTTAAAGATAATGGTGCAATATTAGAAGGTGATAAAACTATTACAGGAATTACTCAAGCTAATCCTGCAGTAGTTACATCTAGCTCACACGGTTATTCTAATGGTGATGAAATAAGAATTACCTCAGTTGTAGGAATGACGGAAGTAAATAATAAAAGATTTTTAGTTGCAGGTGTAACTACCAATACTTTTCAATTAACAGATAAAGATGGAGATAATATAAACAGCTCAGGATATACAGCTTATAGTTCAGCAGGAACTGCTAATAGAGTTTATACAATTGCCTCTCCTTATTTAGAAGCAGAATTATTTGATATAAAATTTGCTCAATCTGCTGATGTTATGTATATTACTCATCCTTCACATGAAGTAGAAAAATTATCTCGTACTGGTCATACTTCTTGGACATTAGCCGATGTTGATTTTACCAATGGACCATTTATAGATGTTAATACAACAGCAACAACTTTAACACCAGCTTCCGCAGGCGTTGGAACTGGAGTTAATATTACAGCCTCTTCTACAACCGGAATTAATGATGATCAAGGATGGCTGACAACAGATGTTGGCAGACAAATTCATTTTAATGGTGGTTACGCAGTAATAACTGCTAGGACTAATTCAACTGTTGCAGTCGCAACTATTACAACCGCTTTTACAAATACAAATTCTATTACAGCTTGGTACTTAGGAGCATTTTCTGATACTACAGGATTTCCTTCTTGCGTAACATTTTTTGAACAAAGATTAGTTTTTGCTGCAACATTAAGCAATCCTCAAACAGTTTATTTTTCAAAGTCTGGTGATTATGAAAATATGGATGCTAATATTGCAGGTACTGTAGCTGATGATGATGCAATTATTTATACAATCGCATCTAACCAAGTTAATGCAATTAGATTTATGTCAGCAACAAGAACTTTAATTATAGGAACTGCCGGTGGAGAGTTTGCAGTTAGTGGAGGTGGAGATGATAGCTCTGTAACTCCAACAAATATATTAATTAAAAAACAAACAAATAATGGTGGAGCAAATGTAGATGCTGTAGCTGTTGGTAATGCTACTTTATTTTTACAAAGAGCAAAAAGAAAAATTAGAGAACTAGCTTATAATTTTGATGTAGATGGTTATTCTTCACCTGATTTAACTATCCTTGCAGAACACGTTACTTCCGGTGGAATAACTCAAATGGCTTTTCAAGGTGAACCATTATCAATTTTATGGTGCGTTAGAGGAGATGGCGAATTAGCAGCACTAACTTATCAAAGAGAACAGGAAGTTGTTGCTTGGCATAGACATATTTTTGGTGGAAGATTTGGTGATGCAACAATTACAGTTACTGATTATGCAAACATAGCAGATGGCTCAAGATTAGTATTAACTAAATCAGATGGCACAACTACAACTTTTACATCAGCTACATCTTCTACAACTGGAAAATTTCATACTGTAACCAGCAACAACCAAACCGCAACAAACTTAAAAACATTAATAGATGCTGATTCTGATTTTACAGCAACAGTTAGTAGTAATGTAGTTACAATTACAGAAACATCTCCTTCGTCTACAGGATTTTTAACAATTAAATCTGTAGATGATTCAACAAGATTAACAAAAACAAACGAAGGTAAAGCTGTATGTGAAAGCGTTGCTGTAATTCCAACTGATGATTCAGAATATCAAATATGGGTTATTATTAAAAGAACAGTTAATGGATCAACTAGAAGATATGTTGAATACTTAAATGTATTTGATTTTGACGAAACAGATAATACATCATTTAATTTTTTAGATAGTGCTTTAAGTTATAGTGGAACTGCTGCAACAACATTTACAGGATTAGATCATTTAGAAGGACAAACAGTTGCCATATTAGCAGATGGCGCAACACATCCAGATAAACCTGTAAGCTCAGGGAGTGTTGTTTTAGATCGTTCTGCAACAAATGTTAAAATAGGATTAGCTTATAATTCAATATTAAAAACAATGAGAATTGATGCTGGTTCACAAGATGGAACATCTCAAGGAAAAACTAAAAGAATATATGAAATTACTGCTAGATTATATCAAAGTGTTGGTGTTGAAGTAGGACCTGATTTATCAAATATGGAAAGAATACCATTCAGAACCTCTGCTAATCCTATGGATGAAGGAATCCCAGTATTTACAGGAGATAAAGAAGTAGAGTTTAGAGGAAATTATGATACTGATGGATATATTATTGTTAGGCAAACTCAACCTTTACCTTTTACAATTTTATCGTTATACCCAAGGTTAGTAACAAATGATGGATAATACACTACATATAGTACCTTACACAAGAGAGCATGGACAGTTTATATTATCCTGTCAAATGAATCATAAAATTTTAGAAGCAGATAGAAAGTATATGGAAGATGCTAAAAATTTAGTAGAACAAAATTTAGCATTTACAGGTTTAGTAAATAATAATCCTATTTTTGCAGCGGGAATGAAAATAATTTGGGGACAAGTTGCAGAAGGTTGGGTAATTGCTACCAATGAAATTTGGAAATGTCCAATAGGAGTTGCTAAAGCAATTAAAAAAGATTTTGCCAATGTTGCTAGACAACACAATATTAAAAGAGTTCAAACTGCAATTAGAAAAGATTTTAAACAAGGTTTAAGATTTGCAGAATGGCTAGGTTTAGAAAACGAAGGTTTAATGAAAAATTATGGGTTTGATGGTTCGGACCAATATAGATATGCGAGGATATTCTAATGGGATGGCAAGGATTATTAGTTGGTGCAATGGGTGTTGCACAATACCAGGCTCAAGGTAAAATTGGTAAGTATAATCAATCAGTTAATGAAAGAAATGCTAAAGTTTTAGAAGGTCAAGCAGAGCAAATAGAAAAGAAAGCAGAATTTGATATTGCTCAATTTGAAAAAAGTTTCAAAAAATTTGAAGGAGAAACTACAGTTGCTACAGCAAAAGCTGGCGTTCAAGTTGGAACTGGAAGTAGTTATTATATTGAATTATCAAATGCTATTGAAGCAGAATTACAAAAAAATTTAATTGAATATAATTCACAAGTTGCTGCAGCAAACAAAATGGAAGAAGCAAACTTTGCAAGAATTTCAGGTACTATTGTCAGAAATGAAGCTAAGATGGCACAGCTAGGCACAATAGCTCAAACAGGAATGAGTTTATTAGCAATGTCAAACAAAGGTAAAACAGTATAATGCCAAAGATACCCACATTTACAGCAGAAGGATCAATAGAACAATTAGCTGGCACTACATCTAATATTAAAATTAATCCTGATGCTAACATTTTTAGTGTCTTAAAACCGGTACAAAAAGCACTTGTTAATTTTAAAATAAAAGAAAATGATGCTCAAAATAAAACAGAAGCATTAAAATTAGAAAATGATTTCATAACTGATATGAGTAAAGTTTATGATGAAGTCAATGTTTTAGAAAATAAAGAAATAGCAAATCAAATTTTAAAAACAAAGTCAAATGCTTTAATTGAAAAATATAAAGCAAATGCAACAAATGAAAATGTATCTTTTTTATTTAATAATTATGCTTTAGCCGAAGTACAAAAAGGAATTTTTAGAACTAATACACAGGTATCAAAAAATATTTTAACATCATTAGATAATAATGTTGCTTTAAAAGAAAACAGATTATTAACAACTGCTTTTTTAGCAGAAGGTAATTTTGATTATGCTACTTTAGAAAATGATTTAACTAATTTATATACAACTAATTATAAAGGTAAAATACCAAATGCTAATTTAAAAAAAATAATTGATTTTATTCCAAGTAAAATAGAAATTTTTGAAGCAACTAAATTAATTAGCAATAATCCTAGACTAGCTTTTTCTAAATTAAACAATCCAGATGAATTTAAAAAATTACCTTTAGATGAAAGAATAAAATTAATTACAGATGTTAAAGGTATTTTAATGCCAGAAATAGATTCAGAGTGGAAAAATTTTATTTCAGCAGCTCAAGATGGAAAGGAAATGCCTTTTGATATGGAATTTGCAAAAGAAATTTTACCACCAAAAGTTATTAACAAAATGCTTAAACAATTTAGTATTGTTAAAAATTCTATAGCAGATACAAAAATTTTAAATTCAATTCCATTAAAAGATTTAGAATCTACTTTAAAAACAATGACTGAAAGCAAATATGAATCAATGACATATATAGAGGCTAAAAATATGGAGTCATATTTAAAAACAATAGCAGCCAATAGAATTGAAAAGATGAGTACAAATCCTGTTAAATTTTTATTTGATACAAATGATGAAATAGAAAGATTAACAAATGAATATAATGAAGAAACTAATAATGATTTAAAAACACAAAGAAAATTAAGTTTAGTAGAAAAACTAATTGAAACTCAAATAAATATGGGTTCTGAAGAGAGTCAAATAAAAGTAATGTCAATACATGAAGCTCAAAGTTTTGTTAAGCAATATTTAAAAGCGGATGGTGCTGAAAGAGTTGGTTTATTAAAAGGTTTAGCAATAAATTTTGGAGAGCATGAAGATAAAGCTATGATGGAGTTGGCTGCTAATGGTTTACCTTTTACTGCACAGTTTTCATCTTTCTTTTCTGATCCAGATAAAACTGAAAAATTTTTAAGTTTTGATGAAAAAGGAGAACAAGAAATTTTAAAACAATTTTTAAAAGATAATGACATTAATTTTCAAGATTTAAGAGAAAATATTTTTGATAACATAGAAGATTTTAATGATGCTGTTATGTTTGCAAATCAATTTGATACATCTATAGCTGCAGATAAACTAGATAGCTTAATGGATTTATTAGCTTACTACACAGCAAATGAAATGAGAGCAGGTAAAACAGAATCTGTAGCAATAAAAAATGCGTCAAATTTAATTAATGAAAATTTTGATATACATGAAACATATTTTGTTCCTAGAATATATGATGGTGAACCTTTAACAGGTGGTCAAGTAGACTTTGTAACTGAAAAAGCAGAAAAAATACAAGAAGATTATTTAGAATTATTTGATGCTGTTTATTTTAAATCTAAAGATGAAACAGATGTTACTATATTGGATAAAGAAATGAAAAATCAATTAATGAAAAATGGTAAATGGGTAAATAAAGCAGATGGTTCAGGTTTAATATATGGAATAGTTTTTCCAGATAATTCTTTTGCACCTGTTTATAATGAAAGTGGAAATGCTTTAGAATTTGACTTTAATGACGATAGTTTTACTTTGCCAGGCACAGATATTGAAATGAATTTTGATAAGATTAATATAATTTCAGATGAATCAGCAAAATTAATTGATGAAGAAAATAAAATATTATTAGCTTCCGCAAATAAAAATTTTAAATTTTCTATGAAAAAATCTGAAAGTGATGGAAATTATATGATAGTTAATTCAGAAGGTTATATGGGTGCATATCAATTTGGAAATGCCAGACTTACAGATTATAAAAATGCAACAGGAAAAAATTTTACAAAAAAAGAATTTTTAGAAAATGAAAAATTACAAGATGAAGTTTTTGATTGGCATGTTAATGATATAGTTACTTATGTAAATAATAAAGGTTTAGATACATATATAGGTAAAGAAATAAATGGAGTTTTAGTTACATTAAATGGTCTTGTTGCTGTAGCTCATTTAGGTGGTAAATCTGGAATGGCTAAATTTTTAAAAACAAATGGTAAATATAATCCAGCAGATTCAAATGGTACAACTTTAACAGATTACTTAAATAAATTTAAACTAACAAAATAATGGCTAACTTAGGTTTCGGATTAAATATAAATAAAACAGCTCAAGAATATGGTTATGACCAATATGGAATGAGTTTGTTTCAAACCTTGAAAGCTGTTGCAGCAGAAAACTGGAACTTTAATCCTATATCATCAATAGGTATTCATTGGGATTTACAGTCTGAAAGACTTAAAGCTGATAAATCAGATTATATTGACAGACAAGAACTAAATACAAAATACAAAGATTTAGGTTTATTCTTTATGCAAGACGAACCTAAATCTGTTGTTGATATAATGGTTAAAGAAAAAAAAGAAGAAAGAAGAAGACAAAGCATAATTCAAAGAGGACCTGCTGGTTCATGGAATCCTTTTAGTGGTGGTTTTTATGTGGGGGGAGCTAAACTTCTTACAGGACTTGGTGTTAGTATGTTAGACCCAATTAACTTAGGAATGTCTTTTATACCTATAGTGGGTCAGGCAAAGTTTGCAGCAATGGTAGGTAAAGTTGGATTCACTACAGCAAGATTAGGCAAGGGTGCTATAGAAGGTGCTGTGGGTGCAACTCTTTTAGAACCACTTATATATAGTGCCGCAAAATCAGTTAAAGCTGATTATGGATTAGTAGATAGTTTTTTAAATATCGGTTTTGGAACTGTTATTGGTGGCGGACTTCATGTTGGTGTGGGAAAATTAAAAGATGCTAACACAGCTAGAAAATTTAAAAATAAAGTTACTCAAGCAAGAGAAAATTTAAACATTAAATCAGATGCAGAACCAGAGTTAAATTTATATAGAGAATATTATCCAGAAAATTCTAAAATTATGATGCACTTAGAAAAGGTTAATCCTGAAACAAGAAAAGTTTTACTTGCAAAATCAGTAGGTGATCTTTTATCTGAAAAGCCTGTAGATGTAACACCTATAGCTCACAATGATCCTATACTTAAAAAATCTACAGATACTACCAAGTTACCTGATATTAATGTTAAACCTAAAACATCTAATCTTGATAAAGTAGAATTAAATACTGCTGAAAAAAATAATGTAAAAAGAACTGATGTAGAAAAAGATATAGAGATAGAAAGTTTAGAATCACAATTAGAAGCTATTAAAGTAAGACAAAAAGATATGAATTTAAAATTTGATGAAGATACTTCTGATATGAGAACTACAAAAGATGAATTAGATGAAGTTAATTCTAAATCTAAAGACTTAGATGAAATTGTAAAAGATGCAATTAACTGTGTTAATGGGAGATAATAATGTCAAATAAATGTTTATTAAGAGTAGAACAATTACTTAGAAAATCATCTATTAAAGCAGCTAAAAAAGATGAAATTATTAATCAAATAAAAATAGCACAAGCAGAAAAAAAAATAACAAATATTGATTCTATTAATGTAGATAAAGTTGCAAAAGAAGTAACAGAACAAATTAAATTACAGAAAAAAATAAACAAAAGAAATGCTATTGAAAATGAAATTAAAATTAGAAATTATACAGAATATGTTTTAAGAGAATTTCCTGATAATCCAGAGGAAGGTTTAATTGCAGTTTTAGTAGGATCAAATCAAAGAAAAATTGCATCAAGAGCTTCAGTTGCCATACAACAACAGGCAAGTGTCAATCAACTTATTGCTGGATTTAATCAAAAGTTAAGAGAAAATAATGTAACTGAATTATTTGATACAGCAGATAGAGATACACAGTTAAGAGTATCAAGAACAATGGAAGAGTTGAATCAAAGAAAAACTGATATTGAAGAACAAACAGGATTAAAGCCTCCTATTACAGAAACAAATCCTAAAATTATAAAATTAGCAGAAATTATGGAAGGATATTCTGAAATGATTAGACAAAAATTAAATGATAGAGGTGCTAATATTTCTAAAATGTGGGGTTATATTGTTAGACAATCACATGATCCTTTTTCAATAAGAGATGCTGCAAATAAATTAGGATTAAAAGATATAGAGCCTGATGCAGATTTAAAAACTAGAAGAGATAGAAATTACAATAAAAATTTTAAAGCATGGAAAAATTTTGTAATGGAAAAATTAGATCAAGAAAGAACTTTTGCAGGTGTAGATAATATAGATGATTTTATGGTTGCTGTTTACAACACCTTGGTAGGCAACAAATATCAAATGGCAGATGGTGCTAGTTTTACTTTTGGTGGTAGAGCAACACCAGATGTAGCAAAAAGTTCTAAATTTAAAAGAGTATTACATTTTAAAAGTGCAGATGATTGGTTTGTTTATAATGATATGTTTGGTGTGGGTAATTTAAAAGAATCTTTCTTTTCAGGATTACAAACTTCTGGAAGAAATATTGGTATGATGGATTCTTTAGGAACTAAACCAACAGATAACTTTAATAGAATAAGACAAGCTGTGCATGAAAGATTAGTTAAATTAAAAAAAGATACTGAAAGTACAAAATCAAATTTAACTTATGAAAAATATCTAAATAATGTAGATGGTTCAGTATATTCTGTTGAAAAATTCCCACTTGCCAAATATTCTGCAATATTAAGATCAATAATTGCTATGGCAAAACTTGGTGGAGCAACTGTATCGGCTGCTGCAGATATTGGTTTATATGGTTCAGAAATGAGATGGCAAGGTAGATCATTTTTAGGAGGAATGTTTGAGGCACTTAAAAATTTAAGAAAAATAAAAAATCCAAAACAATTAAAAGATATGGCTGAAAGTTTGGGATTTATAGCAGACAATACTATTTATGATGTTGCAGGTAGACACCAGGTTGGAGATAATTTAAGCAAAGGTTGGACTAGAACACAAAGAACTTTCTTTAAACTTAACTTACTATCTTGGTGGACCAACACTCTTAAAGAGGGTGTTATGTTGAGCATGGCAAATTATTTTGCAAAACAAAAGAATATAGAGTTTGGTAAATTAAATTCTTCATTAAGAACTTTATTTAATATGTATGATATTGATTCTACAAAATGGAATATAATTAGAAAAACTGCAATGAAAAAAGCAGATGATGGTAAAGAATTTATTAACATTGCAGATTTAGATAAAATAACAGATGCTCAAGTTAAAGAAATAACAGGTATAAATGATTTAACACAAAGACAAATACAAATAGAAAAAGATAAATTTAAAACATCTGTATCAGGTATGCTTTTAGATAGATCAATTTATGCAGTAATAGAGCCAGATGTTAGAGGAAAAGCTATTCTTAATGGCGGAAGAATGTCTGGAACTTATATGGGTGAAATAATAAAATTTGTTATGCAATTTAAAGCATTTCCATTTGCGATTGTTCAAAAGACTTTAGGAAGAGAGGCGGATTTTTTTAGAAAAGGAGCAAATCAAGATATAGCAAGAGGAATAACTGGTATGGTTTCTATTTTAATTACTTCAGCTTTTATGGGTTATTTATCTATGACAGCTAAAGATTTATTAAAAGGTAAAAAACCAAGAGATCCTAGAAAAATAAAAAGTTTTTTTGCTGCACTTCTACAAGGTGGTGGACTTGGTATTTATGGAGATGTTTTATTTAACGAAGTAAGAACTGCAGGAGAACGAATTGGATCTTTAGCAGGACCGGCTGCACTTACAGCGGCAGATGTGATACAGGCTATCTATTGGGGTATAAGAGGAGAAGGTGGTAAAACTGCAAAATCAGCTTACAATGCTGTAATTAAAAATATACCTTTCTTAAATTTATTTTATATTAAAAGCGCTTTTGATTATTTAATAGGTTTTCAGATGATGGAAACTTTATCACCAGGAGTTTTAAAAAGAGTAGAAAAACGTATGAAAAAAGATTATAATCAAGAATTCTTATTTACAAAACCATCAACTTTGTTTAAAGGATTAAATTAGTATGACAATATCAAGTACAACAGTAAAAAATTCATATTCTGGCAACAGTAGTACAACCAACTTTGCTTATACTTTCAAAATTTTTGCGGACTCAGACCTAGTAGTTATTATTCGTTCCTCAACAGGAACAGAGACAACTAAATCTCTAACAACACACTACACAGTAGCAGGTGCAGGAGATGCTAGTGGAGGTTCTATAACTTTCACTACTGGCAATACTCCAGCTACTGGCGAAACAGTAGTGATTATAAGGAATGTCCCGCAAACTCAAGCTATAGATTACATAGCTAATGATCCATTCCCTGCGGAGACACATGAAGAGGGTTTGGATCGTGGAACAATGACTATTCAACAGATGCAAGAGGCACTAGATAGATCATTTAAAGTTTCAAGAACTAATACAATTTCTTCAGCCGAATTTACAGATAGTGCAACAGACAGAGCTAGCAAAACTTTAGGATTTGATAGTTCAGGCGATTTAACGACAGTAGCAGATTTCCTTCCTGCAGGAGGCGATAGTGCTATGTTCCAATATTCAACAACAACTTCTGATGCCGATCCTGGTGCTGGATATTTTAGATTAAATAATGCTACTATTTCAAGCGCAACTATAGCTTATGTTGATGATCTTGAATATAATGGAACTGACGTTTCAGCATGGGTGCAGTCTTGGGATGATGTTGCTGGTAACGATACAAATCGTGGAAGAATAAGAATTTCAAAAGCCAATACTTTAGATACTTGGCATACTTTCAAAGTAACTGGAGCAGTAACTGACGCTTCTGGTTATACAAAAATTACTTTAGTTTATATTGATGGCGCTGGAACTTTAGCAGCAGATGATAAATGTTTTATTGCATTTTCAGCAAGTGGAGAAGATGGAACAATCCCAGGTTATTATTATAAATTTGATACTGGTACATCGGATGCAGATCCGGGAGCAGGTGAATTATCTTTTAATAATGGTACTTACGCCTCTGCCACAGCCATCTATATTGATGATGCTGATGCTAATGGAGTTACAACACAAGCAGACACGATAACATGGGATGATTCAACCTCTACAATTAAAGGTTATATTCATATAGTTGATATTAATGACAGAACAACTTATGCAAGATTTAAAGTAACTGGATCTTCAACAGATGCTTCTGGTTATAATAAATTAGCGGTAACTCATCTTGCATCTAATAATACTTTTTCAGCAGCAGACGAATTATCTGTTCACTTTACAAGAAATGGAGATACTGGAGACACGGGTTCAACGGGTGCAACTGGATCTACAGGTTCAACTGGAGCTACTGGCGCAAGCGGTACTAACTCACAACTTTCAATGACTTGGAGTTCATCAACAAGTGATGCTGATCCAGGAGCTGGCAAAATAGCCTTTAATCATGCAACACTTTCAAGTGTTTCAATTTTATATGTAGATGATGCTGATGACGCATCTGCTGACATTTCTGGTTATGTTCAATCTTGGGATGATATAACTAATACTACAGCAAAAGGAATTGTAACAATAACTAAAGAAGGTACACCTTCAACTTATGCAATTTTTAAAGTTAGTGGCTCTGTAACAGATGCCTCTGGCTATACAAAAGTTCCAGTAACTCACGTTGTATCTAGCGGATCATTTTCAAATACTGATGGCGTTGGCGTACACTTTAGTTTTTCTGGAGAAGACGGATCTATGACAAGCTTTACTGTTGCTGGCTCATCTGGATCTTCACAATCAATAACAAATGGCAACACTTTAACGATAGCGGCTGGTGCGAATATTACGACTACTGGTAGTTCTACTGACACGATTACGATTGCGTGTACTTTAGACGATCCAACAGCTCTAGCAATCGCATTAGGATAATAGGAGGATATGAATGGCAAATACTTTTAAAGTAGTTTCATTTGCAGCAGAACCTGCATCTGCTGGCACACCATACAAAATGTATACTTGTGCATCAAGTACAACAACAGTTGTTCTTGGTTTGATCTTAACTAATATTCATACTTCAGCAGTAACAGTTGAAGTAGAATTGGTTAGTGATACAGCAAACAGAGGTGGTGTAAATAATGTTGCAAATACAACAGCATTTTTGGTAAAAGATGTAACTATTCCAGCGGGAAGTTCACTAGAACTTTTATCTGGTGGTAAAGTTGTGTTAGAAGCAACAGATGAAATTAAAATAGATTGTTCTGTAA
>TARA_R100001594_G_scaffold29716_2_pt1 | contig 12588 bp, 24 predicted proteins | sample TARA_R100001594 | Tara Oceans TARA_R100001594 (sample SAMEA2622752) | marine metagenome | biome: marine biome (ENVO:00000447); feature: marine epipelagic mixed layer (ENVO:xxxxxxxxx); material: "saline water (ENVO:00002010), including plankton (ENVO:xxxxxxxx)" | depth 150 m | reverse complement strand
GCTATAGAAGAAATTACTAAACAGCCCAAGTGGGTTACAGGAGCATATATTGTTAAAACTCCTAACGGTATGGACAAAGTTACAGGAGTAGCAGAGTGTGTTAGTCATATGTGGAAGGATCGTAATTATTTAATGGGTGTTTTATTAGAAGATGCTGCTAAAGAAGAAGCCTCGCTAGAAAAGACTTGGCATTTGCTAAGAGATTACCCGTATATGGGACCGTTTATGGCTTACGAAGTTGTTACAGACCTAAGACACACCTGTTTGTTAGAAAGCGCTACAGATATTATGACATGGGCTAACGCTGGACCAGGAGCGATGAGAGGACTCAATCGTTTAACAGGTAGAGATTTAGATTTCGCAAGAAGAAGTCATGATTGGAATAAAGAAATGTGTGATCTTTATGAAGCCGCCGCAACTAGGATAGACTACGGCATGGCATCAATAAGAGGACCACACGAGTATGAAATGAGAGAAATAGAGGGAGGACTTTGTGAGTTCGATAAGTATTCTAGGATATTTAAAAAAGAAGGGCGAACAAGGTCTATTTATAAACATAATGATCTTCCATTAGTAGAAGATTTATGAAAGGAGAAAGCATATGGGTAAAATGAGTGATTACGCAATAGAAAGAATGCAGATAGAGATCAGTCTTTTAGAGGAACACGGAGACAACGTTGATAAATACTATACGCAGTTTTTAGAAGTTGCATTCTTTTTGAAAATTGCTGCATCAGAAAAGATGGCAGTAGCTTTTATCAAAAGAAAATTACCTAACCTTAATAAAGACGATATTCATTTTATTATAGGTGAGATTACTGAAGCACATCGAGACGAGCTATGAAAGTTATACAGGCTAGAAACGTAAACGATGCGTTACTACACGGTATTGATTTATTTAATCAAACGTCACATTATGACGTACAAGAAAGCCGTAACGGCACAACTTACGAGGCAAATGAACCTGTAACAACGTTTTATGTTCGTCCTTGGGAGCGTGTTTGTCTAATCGAGGAGCGAGACGCTAATCCGTTTTTTCATTTTATAGAAAGTTTATGGATGCTTTCAGGAAGTAATGAGCTTGATCCGCTAACTTATTATGTAAAATCTATGTCTGATTTTTCAGACGATGGTAAAACTTTGTGGGGCGCATATGGTTGGCGGTGGTCTAAATATTTTAATAAAGATCAGTTAGCAATCATCATACAGTTGTTAAAAACTAACCCTGATGACCGTAGAGCTGTTTTACAAATGTGGGATCCCATCGGAGATCTTGCCAAGGAGGGTAAGGATGTTCCTTGCAACACGAATATCTATTTCAAGGTTAGAAAAGGCAGATTAAATATGACGGTTTGTTGTCGTTCTAACGATATGTTATGGGGAACATACGGAGCAAACGTAGTTCATATGTCGATTTTACAAGAATATGTGGCAACAATGATTGGAGTTGAAATTGGAGCCTATCGTCAAGTTAGCGATAGCTTTCATGTGTATACAGAAACGGAAGTTTGGCAAAAAGTTAAGCATTTAAAAATCGATCCGTACAATTACCATGCTTATAAAAATCCTTATGAAGGATTCGCAGACGACTACAAACCTACGAAACTTATAACAGACACAACATCATTTCACTGGGAACTCGATAGGTTCTTTAGTATTCACCCTAGCGATATGGACATGAACGGTTGGGAAAATCCTGCGTTTAAAGATATCGCCGTACCAATGGCAATAGCTTATGCACAACATAAAGAAAAAAATTATTCAGTTTATAAAACAATTCAAGATATCAGACCCGTTGATTGGAAGACAGCATGTTTTAATTGGGTCAATAAAAGAGACCACACATACGAAGGAGAAAAAGATGAGTAAGTGGGAAGATATGAGACAGATTGCTCAAGGCGATTTAGAAGCACTTAAAATCGCAGAGGAGTCTTATGGAGATTCTTGGAAACGTCGTGGAGGTGTAGGTGCTTTCATGATGTTAGCTAGAAAGTTCGACAGAATAGAAAACCAAACTAAAGATCAAGAGTGGGACATCTTTAAAGCGGGTATCGAATACTCGGGAGAAGATGGTCTTTTAGACGACATTCGAGACTTACGAAGGTATCTACTTTTAGTCGAGCAACAAATATTAAATAAAATAAACCCACCTACAGATGACGAGGAGGACTTATGAAAAGTTATTGGTCACAATTAATACAAGCGATATCAGAAGCAATCTACCCTGAGAGAAGAGAAGCTCGATTAGCTGAAGAAAGAAAAGAACTAAAAAAGCAACACGCTAAAGAAGCAGAGGTAAAGTTGAAAAAGTTTACTCCAGAGGAAGAACCTGCTGGAGAGGTTTCACTGCCTGCGGATAAGCCTAAAAGAGCCAGAACAGCTAAAGGACGATATAAAGGAGACGATGACTCTACCCCTAACGTCAATGAAGCATGGGTTGGTGGCAAGGCTCCTAAGAAAAAAGCTAAGAAGTCTAAGAAAAAGAAGAAAAAATAGTGCTACAACATTCTATGCTAAGTCCCGAGAGTTCTTGGTCAGTGCCTCCTGTTTTTCCTCAGTTTGGGGAGGATGAGACAGTTGCAGTTGACCTAGAAACCTATGACCCTTACCTCACGACTTGCGGTCCAGGATGGGCTACAGGTCGGGGTCATGTGGTTGGCATAGGTGTAGCAACTAAAGACTGGTGCGGTTATTTTCCTATTCGACACGAGGGTGGAGGCAACTTAGACGAAGATATTGTTCTACGTTGGTTGAAAAATTTACTCTCTTCTGAGAAAAGAAAAGTTATTTTTCATAACGCACTCTACGATGTTGGTTGGCTACGTCGGGAAGGGATCGAGATTAAAGGTACTGTATTAGACACCATTATCGCGGCTCCTCTACTCGATGAGAACCGTTTTTCATATTCTTTAGATTCTTTAGGTGAGTTTTATTGTAACGAAACTAAAGATGAATCGTTATTACAGGATGCAGCACTCGCTTATGGGATTAATCCTAAGTCAGAGATGTATAAATTACCTGCAAAATATGTTGGACCTTACGGTGAGCAAGATGCAGCACTCACTTTAAAACTTTGGCATAAACTTAAACTAGAAATCGACAGCCAAGACTTAAATAAGATTTTAGAAATGGAGTCGAGACTTATTCCGTTGCTTTTAGAAATGCGGTGGAGAGGTGTTCGAGTTGACGAAGACAAAGCAGGTGAGGTAAGTGAAAAACTTTCTAAAGAAGAACAAAAGATTCAGGTAGAAATCAAACGTAAGTATGGTTCCGATGTAAACCTTTGGGCTAACGCTTCTCTACAATCTATTTTCGACAACAACGATTTATGGTATCCTCGAACAGAAAAAGGCATGGCTAGTTTCCAAAAAGACTGGCTCGAGTCTCACGAACACGAGTTGCCTCAATTAATCGTCAGGGCTCGCAAACTTAATAAAGCGAGAACGACGTTTATTGATAAGATGATCATGGAACATACGTTTAATGGTCGCATACACGCAGAAGCACACCCTATGCGTAACGATCGTGGTGGAACAGTTAGTGGTCGATTTAGTTATAGCAATCCCAATCTACAACAGGTTCCTGCACGTGACCCAGAGATCGGTAATCTAATTCGCTCGTTATTTATTCCAGAGGAGGGCTGTCAGTGGGGAGTGTTTGATTATTCTCAACAGGAGCCTAGACTTACGGTGCATTACGCTAATCGTATGAATCTATCGGGTTCTAAATCAGCTGTTGAGGAATATACAGAAAAGAACGCAGACTTTCACCAGATCGTAGCAGACATGGCTAATATACCCCGTAAACAGGCTAAAATGATTAACTTAGGGCTTAGTTATGGGATGGGTAAGGAAAAGTTAATTAAAGAACTAGGTCTAGACGATACGGAAGCGGAAAAACTCTTTAAACAATACCACGAAAAGGTTCCGTTTATCCGTGCTCTACAAGATCAATGTGCAAGGGTAGCGATGGATCGAGGATACATAAGAACTTTTGCAGGCAGACGTTGTCGGTTCGACCGATGGGAAAGCCGTTATGAAAAAAGCACACCGCTTCCACTCGAGGAAGCAAAACAAAAATATGGTGAGGACTTGAAAAGGTCGTTTACTTATAAAGCGATGAATCGTTTAATACAAGGCTCGGCGGCAGACATGACAAAGCTCGCGATGCTCGGACTGTGGGAGGAAGGAATTGTTCCTCATCTACAAGTGCACGATGAAGTTGATATCTCAGTAGAAAACACAGAACAAGCAAATAAAATAGTGCATATTATGGAGCACTGTGTAGAACTTGCCGTTCCTCTACTGGTTGATAAAGAGTTAGGTAAGTCGTGGGGTGAAATAGAGGAAGTATAATTATGAAAGGAATTTCAGCAGAAAAAGCAAGAGAGAACTCTATCCGATACCGTGAGATTTTCGATCGGTGGGTTGAAGAAGACATCACGCTCGAACAACTCGGAAACGAGTACGGAGTTACAAAACAAAGAGTGTGGCAGATCGTTACTCGATGTAAACTTGCCGAGGGAGATTATTATCGGGGAGTTAATCTAGCTCGGAACAAATGGACGGAACTCTACTCTACCTATCAAGATTCAGAACAGACTAAACGAGCCTTTAATGAATGGCTTGCGAGTAAAGAAATTAAAGTTGCCGTAGATAATAAGAAAGCTGCACCGCATACAGGCTGGGATTTAAGCTAATCGTATACTGCTTTACTTTGTCGTTTTTGGTATATAGTATAGGGGTATGTATTATTTTAGCAATTATTTAACAGATGAGCAACTCGAAGACCTAGAAAGCAAGGGTACTTGCCCTATATGTAAAAAGAACCAAATAAGAGGCAGACAAACAAAATATTGTAGTGCTGAGTGCAGAATAACCGCTACTAGGGAAAATCATCAATTTCCCAATCGTCCTGTAAAGAGACACTGTCTTCAGTGTAATGCTGAGTTTATGGGAACAGGGTTTTATTGTTCTAAAAAATGTAACGAACAAAACAAGAATCAGAGGCATTCCAATCCTTTAAGCTCTTATGGAACCAAAGGTAAGAAAAAACAGGAAGCAGAAAAAGCAAAAGAAGCACGATATGGGTTAGGCGATCCTACGTGGATGCACGGGAGTTTTGTAGGTAATATACCTGATAATGTTCGATACATTGTTGCTTCAATACCTGATGGACCTTATACAGAAGAAAATATGGAAGAAATTGATAAAGTAATAATCGAAGAACTTAGTAAATACAGAGTTAGGAAATCTGCCAAGAAAACTAGGCAGAACAGAATACAAAGAGCTAGAAAATCACTTGGTTGGGAAAAAGGCTTGAAATTTAATTATAAGAAAAGAAAGTTTGTAAGTGGATAAGGAATTACAGGACAACCCCCCTTTTTATAATTTTGTTAGAAAAATGTATGACAGTAATTGCAGAGAAAGACGGGAACATGGACAAAGAGAGTTTGAAAATGTTTTTGAATATTATAGAAAATATCCTGAATGGCTTTATGAAAAATACACAAGCATAAATGGCTAAAGAAAAGAACTTATGGCTACTTATGAGGAAAAACCTACCTCATATACATCTACAACGGATCGAAACAGGACTTACGGGTTCGGGTGTTCCTGACGTAAACGGCTGTGCTAAAGGCAAAGAATTTTGGGTAGAACTAAAAGAGATCCACGGAGGCAACAAACTTACTCTACGACCTATGCAAATATCCTGGATCGCTAAACGAGCAATGCATGGCGGACAAGTTTTTGTTTTAGCAAGAAAACACGGCGAGATTAAGTTGTTTCACGTTGACGGGTTAGAAGGAGTAAAACAGTTGGTAGACGAAGGATATAAGTCTAATGCTCTGCTTACTCTTAATACTCCATACGACTGGGAGGCTCTTACTACTGCTTTACTTTCGTAGCTTTGGCGGTTACTATATACGGGTAGCTTAAAAACCTACGATCATTAAACAGTGCAAAATAACTTTAGAAAGGAGAATATTATGGCACATCAAGTAGAAACAATGGCATGGGCTAACGATGAGCCTTGGCACGGATTAGGTGTCGAAGTTCCAGCAACCCTTACACCATTGGAAATGCAGGAGGCAGCAAGTCTTGACTGGACAGTTAGTAAACGTCCCAGTTATACTATCGACGCCCCCGAATGGAGCGAAGATGTAGGTCTTATCCAAGCGGATAAAACTTTTCACATTGTTCGTGATAGTGATAACCAAATACTAAGTCATTGCGGTAGAGATTATATCCCTATTCAAAATGAGGACGTATTTAAATTCTTTAAGCGTTTTACTGAAGCGGGACATATGACTATGGAAACCGCAGGTAGTTTGAAGAATGGTGGTGAGATCTGGGGTCTAGCTAAAATCTCGGAAGACTTCGAGCTTGTCGGCGAAGACCAGATCAAAGGTTATCTCTTAATTAACCAACCCCACATCGTAGGCAAGTCTATGATTATTAAACTTACACCGATTCGTGTTGTTTGTAATAATACTCTTACATTTGCTCTAGGATCCGCAGGGGCTTCCTTCCGTATACCACACGTTAAAGCGTTCGGAGATGAAGCGATACGCGCCGCAGAAGAGGCTCTAGGGCTATCTGGAGAGCGTATGGCAGAGTTTAAAGAAGCCGCGACTTTCTTAACCAAGAAAAAGGCTAAACATTCTGACTTCTTAGAGTATGTCGGAGAAGTTTATCAGCCTACTATGATAGCAGACTACCGTAGAGACCAAGAGCTAAAAGCTCAAGGTAAACTCATCGGTGAGCTACCGCCATTGGTTGAGAACTTTAACAAGTACCCCAACTTAGCAGTTGAGGCTTTAAAACATGCTCCAGGAGCAAGTTTGAAGTCTTCGAAAGGTACTTGGTGGGGTGCACTTAACGCAGTTACCTATGTAGAGGATCATTTACACGAGTCTGAGATTCCTGGAAATACCCTACACAGTGCGTGGTTCGGTGCAGCAGCAAACCGCAAGAGCAGAGCGCTTGACTTAGCTGTCAAGTATGCAAAGGTGGCATAATGGCTGAAGAAAACCCTAAACAGTATTTCATCGATGATGAAACTTTAGCAAAAGTATGGGTTGCCTTATTTGAGTCGGAGCACTACGCTCTGGCTCAAGAGGTTTCCGCCTCTATGATTGCTCAAGGCTGTCAAGAAATAACGGGTGTCGACGATAACGTTTTGATCTTAAACTTTTGGCGACATTTTTTAGAAGAAAAAGGCTTAGTCCAATTCCATGATGAAGAACCAGAGGAGGTGCACTAATGGAATATAAAATCGAAAAGGGAATCCCTCTGCCTCCCGATACAAGGGCAGGGACAACAATGTATCCTTTTAAGGAAATGAATGTCGGTGATTCGGTATTCTTTCCTATAGCAGAAGGCGATAATGCAACACGGATGAAAAACCGTTTATCACAAGCTACTCGAACGTTTGGTAAAAAACAACAGCCTGAACGTCATTTTGTGATACGTTATCGACTCGAGGAGGAAGTTTCAGGAGTGCGAGTGTGGCGGAAGGACTAAACATCGCTGCATGGATTGCCGAAAAGTTTACCGAAAAAGAAGAACAGGTAAACGATCTACATCGGTATATCGCACAACTGGAAGAACACTCTCAAATGCTTGGTGAGTTGGTTTCTTATATAGAGAAAGAAGATATTTTAGATGAGAAACTATACGAATTGGTAGATAAAGCCAACAACTTGATCGCGGGTCCAACTCGTGCTTACGTTGACCAAGATTGAGGTGTTCGCGTTATGTTTATACTGCTTTACTTTCGTAATAGTCTAAGGCAGAATAAAACTTGGTTCGTTATAATAATAACGGGAATATTAACAACACAGAAAGGAGAAAGCTATGCAGACTCAAACTGTTGGCTCTACGAAAAGAGCACCTGTGAGGAAGGTTTCTAAGAAGCCTCTGAGCAAAGCAAAAGTCACTGCAGTGCCAAAGCCTATGAGCAAAGGGCGAGGAGCCGCTAGAACTTTATACAAGTTCAACGGTAAGACCCCTGAGCAAAAAGGTTTCACACCGCAGATGTATGCGCTGATTCAGACTGCAAACGAAGCTAAAAAGAAGGAGCTTGACTCCTCTAGCTTCACTGCACAGGATCTAGTGGCATTAGCCGTGAAGAACGGTACTTTGACAACAGGTCAGGATCCGCTAAGAATCTTTAGATTCTACGCGAAGAGACTTGTTGAAGAAGGCTACTTCAGCAAAGTGTGACTTTGCACATTGATAAAGTATGCGGAAAAGAGGATAGCATTTAAAGTATAAATCCTGTTTGGTTGGATGGTAAATATTAACAAGCAGTCACTGAGTAGCCAACTGCACAACCATATAAACAACGCTTTATCGAGTCCAGAAGCTAAGTTGGACTATAAATATAATAGCAAAGAAGCAGTTGGTAGTCTGCTCTATCAAAACTACCACTAAATCTCAGCTGAGATAGAGGGTTGCACCAAAACAAGCTTGACTAGCGTGTGTAATCATATAGTCAAACAAGGTCGCACCTTGTATGCACAATGTCCCCTCGCCTCAGTTTTAAAGACATAATGAGCCAAGAAGAAAAATGTTTGCGCGTTGATGGAACGGCTTATGTGTAGGTTGGGGGGAATGAACCCCTCAACTTAAAAATTAGGAGAACGAAATGAAAACCATGAACAACGAGGAAAGGCTTGAAAATTATTATAATGAGTTAAACTTTCCTAAAAGTGTTTTTGTTGGTGAGGATGATAGGCTTTGTGGCACTTGGGTTATGGGGAATAATTATCGAGTGAAGTCTACATATTATGGTGGTTATCCACATGGCTATCTAAAAAGAATCAAAGCACTGTTTCCAGATAAAACCAAAGTATTGCATCTTTTTGGTGGCAAAGTTGATACCGATATTATTGACGGGAAAACCTTAGACATTAATCCAGACATGAACCCAGACTATCTATGTGATGCACATATTATGTCTGAATCTATAAGTGAAACCTTTGATTTAATCTTAGCTGATCCCCCATATTCTGTTGAAGATTGTGAGCATTATGGGACAAGCATGGTGAAAAGAAACACCGTATTAAAAGAGTGTGTAAAGTTATTAGAAGATAAGGGACATTTAGTTTGGTTAGATCAAGTTTTACCTATGTATAGAAAGGCAGAACTTAAAACCACTGGTTATATAGGTATGGTGAAATCAACTAATCACAGATTTAGAGTGATAACTATTTTTGAAAAACAAGGAGACCAATAATGAAAGTATTAGGAGTAATGACATTTTTAACAGGAATGTTTACCTTTGCAACAGGTTGGATCTTTTTAGATCTCGCCTCACTGCCTTTGAAAAAAGATCTCTATACAATCGATTTTCTAGGTTTTTTCAACACTTTATTTTCACTAGACCCCTCTGTAGCAAGTTTTCAGTCAATTATGGCGGTGTTGTTTATAATGATGGGGTGTTTTATCTGCTATGCAGGCAGTATAATGGTTAGAGAACAATGAAAACGAATATACAAATTATTATCGACGACGAGGAACGGCTCGATCTCGGTAGAAAATATCACGATACCAAAAATAAACATCTGATCACTCGAGACGAACTCAGAACGATTGTGCATGAGTTTATGCAAGAGATCCTGGATTCAGACCAAACGGTTAAGAAAACAACCAACGAAGTGGTCTCTACTGGATCGTGGAGAAAAATTTATTATTATGAAGGTCGCAAATATTCTAAAAAAGAATGGGAACAGTTACCCGATAGTCCTCGCAAGTTCTATGGGCTTGACGATTAAAAGTTTACTGCTTTATATTCGTTTTTATGGCTTTTATAATATTAGGTATAACTAAAACAGAAAGGAGAAAGTTATGGACTACGTTGAGTGGAAAAAACAAAACACCGACAGGTGGAACCAAATCTTAAACGACCTTAGAGAGTCAGGCGAAATAAATATGTTTGGCGCACCTCGATGGTTAATGGATAACTATGGTTTAGAAAAGTCCGAGGCGAATGAAATATTCACCACTTGGACAAAAACTTTTGAAGAAAGGACTTGATCATGGGAAAGAAAGTATATCGAGAAATAGAAATGGTTTCGGAACAGCTTGAAAAAGTAACATACCTTTGCGATATTTGTAACGGTCCGATAGAACACCACAAAGATGAAAACGGTCAGGTGTACTGGAACAAAGGTCATAACGCAGAGCCTGTCGTAGAAGACGGTCAAGCGTGTGATACTTGTAATGACAGAGTAGTGATCCGTTCTCGAATGGGCGGTGATAACTTAACGGTTATGAAACAGTTTGTAGAGGTATTACAGATTATGGAGCCTGAGAACCGCAAAGCTCTTATTGAATATTTTGATATTCAGTTTGTTGGAAAAATGTCAACCCTACAACATCAGGAACATTTACAACAAATGGTTTCTAGTGAAATTGAGAGGCGGAAAGAAAATCCCGATAAATATCAATCGGTTACGTCAGACAATGCCGACTATTTTGTGCAAGAGGAAGATGATGAGCAATACTAAATACAAAAACGTCGCATTTTACGAAGCAGTCTTTTATCGTTTAGACGATGATGGGAATCCGTTAGAGGACGAGAACGGTAAAACAATTTTGTACACTGCTCCAAAATTAGATTTTAGTCACATGGCGGATTATGTTGAGGTTAAGGATCTTGTACAAGTAAGAGAGGGAGCATGGTGGGACTAATCTATTAGTGCTTTACTTTCGCTTTTTTGTAGTTTAAGATTAAATTATAAGTTTTTATGGTAAGTCAGGATTTTTTGTATTATTGTTTGCCTGACTTATCGGTGCGGTCTGCTCCTATATATGTAATGTAGATGTTTGTTCATTCCAGACCGCACCACACCAGTTTTTTAGAAAGGAGAAAATTATGGAAAAACCAATAAAGGATATAATAAGCATCCTCGATAGCTTAGTAAAAAGAAACCATGAACAGCAAGAGCTCAATAAAGAGATCTACAAGGCTGTTAAAACGCTACAAGATCGTGTCATCCTCCTCGAAGGACAGAACCACGTTATGAATACCGTAGCTCGTATTACAGGAAACCTCGATGAAAGCCGTGATTGATTTTGATTCGTTTAGGAGTCATATGTACATGAACTATGTTTCAGATTATCTCCATACGGAAAGCAACGCGAACTACCTCACTCAAACCGAGTATTACGAAAAATACGACGATTTTTTGAAAAGAGAGTATGCAGAACATTACGGGCAAAAACAGGAGAATGTCTCATGATGGCACATGTTGAAATTATCGTTAAAGATCAACGACTTGAGCAGTACGGATTGCCGAAGTTTGCGACCACAGGTTCAGCAGGACTAGACCTGCGAGCACTCGAAAGGGTGGAGCTTGGATCGGGAGACCAACACGCATTTAATCTAGGTTTCGCGATTGCTCTACCCTTCGGGAGTTTTGCTCTACTCGCCCCTAGATCTAGTTTAGGTATTCGTGGCATTCATCTGGCTAATCTGGTGGGTATTATCGACAGCGATTATCAAGGCGAACTTATTGTTCATTTGAAAAACAACTCTAGGCATCCAGAACCTTATATCGTTGAAGAAGGTCAGCGGATTGCTCAACTGCTCGTATTGCAATATCATCCTGTGGTTTGGGAAGTCGTTGATAAATTTAGTTATTCCTCTGAACGCGGTGAAGGTGGGTTCGGAAGTACGGGTACTCGCTAACTGCTTTATATTCCCTTTGCTGTTACTTATAATATAAGGGTAATTAAAACAATAAATTAGAAAGGAGAAAGCCATGTCGAAAGACAACGAAAAACAACCACTAACCCTAATAGAAAACGGATTCTTTACAAGTTTTGATTCCCTAGACGACGTCATGGATTACATGACTCGATATGGCGGTAAAGAAAACGCTTACCTTTGTGCACTAACACAGGCATTTACTGTAAACACGATCGTTAAAGCAATGGACGAACAGTGTGATGGTACTGCAATCGCTCAAAGAGCCAAGCCTATCCTCACAACAGGTGATGTAGAGGAGGTGTCTGATGAGTAAACTCAAACTCAAAAAGAAAGAAATCGTGCAAATATGCCAAGAAGTGCGAGAAAGAACGGGGGATGATTCTATTGGAGCAGATCACTTTTATTACACAGCAGTAATCAGAGGCTACACTAGTGATTGTCCTGGTTGGACTGGAGATATTGCTTTTGTAGTTTATGGCGAAGACTGTTTCAAAGATATTTTTTACAAGATAAAAGGAAAGTGGACTTGGGCAGAAAGTGTCATGGAAAACGATTACGAATATAACAAAGAAATCTTTGAGGAGGTGTCTGATGAGCACACGAAGTAATATAGTATACGACACAGGCGACTCGGTCAGGGCTGTTTATTGCCACCACGATGGTTATTTAGACCATAACGGACGAATTTTGTTCGAGCATTATAACAGCGAGGATAAAGTTGAGGCGCTTATCGAACTAGGCGACTTTACCAGTTTAAAGCCTACCCTCGAAGAAACTCGCAAGAAAGTGATGCGCTCGATTAGTTTTGAATCAGATAGAGGTTTTCGCACACTCGACCATTATATGCACCAAGTCGACGGCTGTGAT
>TARA_R100001594_G_scaffold54496_1_pt1 | contig 12591 bp, 18 predicted proteins | sample TARA_R100001594 | Tara Oceans TARA_R100001594 (sample SAMEA2622752) | marine metagenome | biome: marine biome (ENVO:00000447); feature: marine epipelagic mixed layer (ENVO:xxxxxxxxx); material: "saline water (ENVO:00002010), including plankton (ENVO:xxxxxxxx)" | depth 150 m | reverse complement strand
GGAAGCCTTTGAGAGAGTTGCCAATGGTGAACTTAAACGTTTAATCATTAATATGCCTCCTCGTCATACTAAATCTGAATTTGCATCTTACCTATTACCTGCATGGTTCTTAGGAAGATACCCAGACAAAAAGATTATACAGACTGCTCACACTGCTGAGTTAGCTGTAGGATTTGGGCGAAAGGTCAGAAACCTTGTCAACAGCAAAGATTTTAAAAAAATATTTCCAAACGTCAGTTTGCAGGCTGACTCTAAAGCAGCAGGACGTTGGAACACCAACAAAGGTGGTGAATATTTCGCTATCGGTGTAGGTGGTGCTGTAACTGGTAAAGGTGCTGACCTGCTCATCATTGATGACCCTCACAGTGAACAAGAGGGTGCTAGTTCTGATATAAATGTTTTTAACCGAACCTACGAGTGGTACACATCAGGTCCTCGTCAGCGTTTACAGCCTAATGGCTCTATTGTGATGGTGATGACAAGATGGCATCAGAAAGACCTTACAGGTCAAGTAATAGATGCTAGTATAAAAAGAGGTGGTGCAGACCAGTGGGAAGTCATAGAACTTCCTGCAATTTTACCTTCGGGTTTTCCTCTATGGTCTGAGTTCTGGAAACTAGAAGAGTTAGAAGCTCTTAAAGCAGAACTACCTGCCTCTAAATGGATGGCTCAATATCAGCAAGACCCTACTGCTGAAGAAGGAGCTTTAGTAAAACGTGAATGGTGGCAAGAATGGGAATACCAAGAACCTCCTCAATGTGAATTTATTATTCAATCCTGGGATACTGCATTTTTAAAATCAGAACGAGCAGACTATTCAGCGTGTACCACTTGGGGTGTTTTTTATAAAGAATCTGAAGAAGATGGACAATATGCACCTAATGTTATTTTATTAGATGCACACAAAGAGAGATTAGAATTTCCAGAGTTAAAAAAATTAGCTATGGAGAAGTACAATGCCTATAAACCAGATGCTTTCATTGTTGAAGCAAAAGCAGCAGGGATGCCATTAATATTTGAATTAAGGCAAATGGGTATACCAGTTCAAGAATATACGCCTAGTAGAGGTAATGATAAGATATCAAGGGTTAATGCAGTTTCTGATCTATTCGCATCAGGAATTGTATGGTCACCTCAAACCAGATGGGCGGAAGAAGTTATAGAAGAGTTTGCTGCTTTCCCAAATGCGGAACATGATGATTTAGTTGATAGCAGTACGCAAGCTCTATTAAGATTTAGACAAGGCGGTTTTGTTCCTTTATATTCAGATGAAGAAGAAGAAGAACTAGAACATAATAAAGTCGCTGATTACTACTAGGAGTTTATATTGGCAATAGAAAGAACACCTGCTACACCTGTAGAAGGTTTAATAGAACAAGAGCCAGAAGAGATTAGTATTGCTATAGAAAATCCTGACTCAGTTGCAATAGAAACTGAAGATGGAGGTATGCTAATTGATTTTGATCCACAAGATGAAAAACTTAATTCAGACTTTGGCGACAATTTAGCTGAAGTTATAGATGAAAATGATTTAGAAAGAATAGGCTCTGAGCTTATTGCTGCTTTTCAAAATGATAAAGATTCAAGAAGAGATTGGGAAGAAACCTATACAAAAGGCTTAGATCAACTTGGTTTAAAGATTGAAGAAAGAACTCAGCCTTGGAATGGAGCTTGTGGTGTATTTCATCCTATGCTCTCTGAGGCGGTAATTAAGTTCCAATCTCAAGCTATATCAGAAATATTTCCTGCCAGTGGTCCAGTTAAGACTAAAATTGTAGGAAAAATTACAGAAGACAAAGCTAAACAAGCTGAAAGAGTAGAAGACTATATGAACTATTTACTGACTTATGAGATGTCAGAATATAGAACAGAAACAGAAAAATTATTATTTTCTCTACCTTTGGCAGGTTCTGCATTTAGAAAAGTTTATTATGATCCTAATCTAGGAAGACCTAGTGGAATTTTTGTTCCATCAGAAGATGTAGTAGTTAATTATGGTGCAAGTGATTTAGAAACTTGTGAACGTGCTACTCATGTTATGCGTAAATCATTTAACGAAATACGCAAAATGCAAGTTAATGGTTTTTATAAAGATATTGAATTGCCTGACCCTACTAATTCATATTCTGATATACAAGAAAAATACAATGAACTTACTGGTGAGAATGTAAGTGATAGATATGATCAACGTCATACATTGCTTGAAATGCAGGTTAATCTTGATTTACCAGGATTTGAAGATACTTTTAATGGCGAGAATACAGGTATTCAATTACCTTATGTTGTAACTATAGATTATGGTAGTACAACAATATTAAGTATTAGAAGAAATTATTACGAAGATGATAAACAAAAACAAAGACGTTCTCATTTTGTACATTATCAATATCTGCCAGGTTTAGGATTTTATGGGTTTGGTTTAGTTCATATGATAGGTGGATTAGCTAAATCAGCTACAAGTTTATTAAGACAACTAGTTGACTCTGGTACTTTATCTAATTTACCAGGCGGTCTTAAATCTAGAGGTCTTAGAATTAAAGGTGATGATACACCAATTATGCCAGGTGAGTTTAGAGATGTTGATGTACCAGGAGGTGCTATTAAAGATAATATAACTTTCTTACCATATAAAGAACCTTCTCAGACTCTTTACTCTTTGTTAAACACTATTGTTGATGAAGGTCGTAGATTCGCTAGTATTTCTGATATGAAGGTGTCTGACATGAACTCACAAGCTCCTGTAGGTACTACACTTGCATTACTTGAGAGAAACATGAAAGTTATGTCAGCAGTGCAAGCAAGACTTCATGCTTCCATGAAAAAAGAATTTGAGATTCTAGTTGGCATTATTAAAGATTTTGGTAATCCAAGTTATCCATATGATACTGATGAAGAAGAAGATATTAAATCATCAGACTTTGATCAAAGAGTTGATGTATTACCAGTTTCTGATCCTAATGCAGCAACAATGGCTCAAAGGATTATGCAATATCAAGCAGCATTTCAGTTGGCAACTTCTGCACCAGAAATGTATGACCTTAAAGAACTACATAGACAAATGCTTGAAGTTCTTGGTATTGAAAACGTGGATGATATTATTCCTGAAGAAGGAGATATACCACCAGTTGACCCAGTATCAGCAGTACAGAATTTAATTAACAACAAACCAGTTAAAGCATATGAGTTCCAAGACCATGATGCTCATATACAAACAGTTGCATCAGCACAAGATAATCCTGAAATTCAACAGATATTAAGCAAGACACCAAATGCTCCTGCAATATTAGCTGCTGCATCATCATATGTTAATGAACATTTAACTATGAAGTTTAGAGATCAAGTAGAACAAGAAATGGGTATAGAGCTACCACCTCTAGGCGAACCATTGCCAGCAGATGTTGAAAAACGTATTTCTGAACTTGTTGCAGAAGCAGCATCTAGAGTTACACAAAACGCTATGATGCAAGCAGAACAACAAAGAATAAATGAACAAATGCAAGACCCATTAATACAAGCTAAACAAGCAGAGGTTGCAGTTAAAGAAGCAGAAGTACAACGTAAAGCACAAGCAGACGCAGCACGTTTACAATTAGCAGCACAAAAACAACAAGATCAAAAAGAACTTGAAGAAAGAAGAATTAGTTCACAAGAACAAATTGCAGGTGCTAATATAGGTCAAAAAATTGCTAGCGATTTGCTAGATAGTAATTTACAAAATAAAAAACAAGCAGCAAAAGAATTTAAAGAAGGTGTTGACATAGCTAAAGATATAGTTAAAGATATCAATACGAATGACTAATGACATCAAAGAGCTATCACTTTTTGAATATTTGCAAAAAAAATATAGAGATGCTTTGAATGAACACGCAGATCATATTGCTACAGGAAACTGTAAAGATTTTGCAGAATATAAAAGATTGACTGGTGTTATCGAGGGTTTAGCCCTCGCAGAACGAGAACTTTTAGATTGGATAGAAAGGAACGTTAAAGAAGAATAGGAACTCGACTCCTAAATGTCGTGCAAAAATATGAGTAAAAATAAAAAAATACCTAAACCAGAAAGCGTTAAAGAACCTGAAGTTAATCAAGAAACTAAAAAACAATTACCTGAACCAAAAGGTTATAGAGTTTTAGTTGCTATGCCAAAAGCTGATGAAACTACTGATGGCGGAATTATAAAAGCATCAAGCACAATTAGAGATGAAGAAGTTAGTAATATATGTGGATATGTATTAGAGCTTGGTCCAGATGCTTATGCTGATAAAAATAGATTTCCAACAGGTCCTTATTGTAAAAAAGGTGATTGGGTAGTTTTTCGTGCTTACTCAGGCACTAGAATGAAAATGTATGGACAAGAGTTTCGTTTAATAAATGATGATACTGTGGAAGCAGTTGTCGAAGACCCTACAGGAGTAGTTAGAGCATGAGTGATCAAATCATAGAAGAAAAAATTGAAACAGAATTTCAACCTGATGAATCAGGAGATTTAAAGCCACAAACTTCTGAAGAAAAATTCTTTGGTGTTAAAACAGAAATTAATACAACAACTTCTGAAGATGATTTAAAGGTTGAAGTAATAGATGATACACCAGAAGAAGATAGAAGACCTGCAAAACAAAAAACAGAAGAAGCACCTGTAGATGATGACTCTATAGATGCAGAAATTACTGAATACAGCAAACGTGCTGGTGATCGTATTAATAAAATTAAATACGAATATCACGAAGAAAGACGAGCAAAAGAAGCTGCTGAAAGACAAATTCAAGAAGCCACAACAAGATTACAAAGTCTTATGACTGAAAATCAAAAGCTACAAGCTATGGTTAATCAAGGTGGCGAAGTTCTTAATAAACAAGCACATAACAATGCTTTATGGGCAAAACAAAATGCACAAGCTAAATACAAAAAAGCATACGAAGAAGGTGATGCTGATGCTATGGCAGTTGCTCAAGAAGAAATATCTAAAGCAGTATTAGCAGAACAAAGTGCAGGAAGATATGCAGAATCAGTGCAATCACAATTTGCACAAAATTATCAAGCACAAGAACCACAGGCACAGCCTATACAACAACAACAGCTTGATCCAGATATGAAAGCCTGGTCAGCTAAAAATCCTTGGTTTATGAATAATCTTAATGCAGAGCATATAGAAATGACTAATTATGCTTTAACCATAGATAAAAGATTACAAAATAAAGGGATAGACCCAGAAAATAATTCACAAGAATATTATGCAGAAGTTGATAAAGCTATGCGTAATGAATATCCACAGTTTTTTGGTGTTCAACCTTCAGTAGATATTGAAGAAGAAAACCAAACTAAACAACCTTCAAACGTTGTTGCACCAGCATCGAGGTCGACTGGTGGTAAAACTAATCCTCGCAGTATACGATTGACTCAGACGCAAGTTAAACTAGCACGTCAACTTGGAATCAGTCCAGAGCAATACGCAAAACAATTACTAAAGGAGACTTAAATGTCAGACGAAAACAACACAAACAACAAGGAAGTTGAAGAAACTTCTGAAGAACAAGTGCGTACCCCTAGGGGATCAGAAGATCGAGAGATCGTCCAGCGACAAGAAAGCTGGGAAAACCCATCAAACTTACCAAGTCCTAATCCAGAAAAAGGTTGGGTCTTCAGGTGGATAAGAACAAGTTTATTAGGTAATACTGATAATCCAAATGTTTCAAAAAAATTCAGAGAAGGTTGGATTCCCTGTAGGGCAGAAGATCATCCTGAGTTACATATTCACATGATGGACCATAAATCTGAATGGGCAGAAAAAGGAAATGTAGAGGTTGGTGGACAACTGTTATGCAAGATGCCATTTGAAAAAGCGAAAGCTCGTGACGAACACTTTCAAAAGTTAGCTCGTAACCAAATGGAATCTGTTGATAACGTATATTTTAAGGATCAAGATTCTAGAATGGCTACCAAACAAGTTTTTGAACGAAAATCTCAAACAACTTTTGGTAAAAAGTCCTAGTTTCTTGTAATAGTAATTTTATAAACAGGAAAAATTATGGCAAATTCAGCTACACCTATGGGTGCTAGACCTGTAAGTTCATTAGTATCTTGTGCATATAATCAAAAAATAACTCATTACAAAATCAAAAATAATTTTGGTACATCCATTTTTTATGGAGATTTTGTAAAGTGGGCAGATGATAATCCAAATACTACTATCCAAAAGGATACTGGTACTACTTCATTGACCCCAATAGGTGTTTTTCTTGGTTGTGCATATACTGATCCAACAACAGGTCAATTCACCACAAATCAATTTTATCCAGCATCAACTGCTGCGGATGATATTGTTGCGTATGTTGCTTCTGATCCATTCGTGGTAATGCAGATGCAATCAGATGAAACTCTTGGTCAAGATGACTTGGGCAAGAATGTCGCAGTCGTACAAACTGCTGGGTCAACTTCGATTGGCACAAGTAGAAATGCGATTGATGGAAGTACAGCAGCTACTACCAATACACTACCATTAAAGATTATCGACTTTGTTGATGGTCCAGATAGTGCTATTGATGATAGCTTTACTGACGTTTTGGTGATGTTCAATGTTGGGCATCAATTACTTAATACAACAGGCATAGGCTAATAGGAGAATATTATGGCAGCTATTTCAAGAGCTAATGAGCTTAAACAACTCCTTCCAGGTCTTAACGCACTGTTTGGAGACGAGTACAACAATTACGAGAATGAGCACGAGCAAATTTATACAACTGAAAATTCTGAAAGAAGTTTTGAAGAAGAACTCAAGTTGTCAGGTTTCGCTGCTGCTCCAGTAAAAGATGAAGGTGCATCTATATCGTTTGATACAGCACAAGAATCTTTTGTTGCTCGTTATACACATGAAACTATTGCTCTCGGCTTTAGTGTTACAGAGGAGGCTATGGAAGATAATTTATATGTATCTTTATCTGCTCGATACACAAAAGCGTTGGCAAGAGCTATGGCTTACACTAAGCAAGTCAAAGGTGCGTTTCTGTTAAATAACGGATTCACAAATGCTTTCCAATCTGGAGATGGGGTAAACCTATTTACAGCAAGTGGAGATGGAGTAACAGGTGGTGACGGACATCCATTGGTTAATGGTGGCAAGAACTCTAACAGACCAGTTACAGGAGCAGATTTGAATGAAACTTCATTAGAAGATAACATCATTCAGATAAGCAAATGGACTGATGAAAGAGGTCTTAAAATTGCAGCTAGACCAAGGAAGTTAATTGTTCCAACTGATCTTCAGTTTGTAGCTACTCGTATCTTAGAGAGTGAGTACAGAACTGGAACTGCTGACAATGATCTAAACGCTATCAGAAGCAATGGTGTTATACCTGAAGGATTTGCAGTTAATCATTATTTAACTGATACAAATGCTTACTTTATAACAACAGATGTTCCTGATGGAATGAAGCATTTTGTCAGAAGTCCAATGACTACAAGCATGGACGGAGACTTCGATACTGGTAATGTTAGATACAAAGCTAGAGAAAGATATTCCTTTGGAGTATCTGATCCTCTTGGTATCTTCGGTTCACCAGGCTCAAGCTAAAACTTTAAGGGGAGCTATGCTCCCCTTTTTTTCGTTCTAGGGAATTATTTTTTTGTTTATCGACTGCCCTAGCAGACTTGCCAAGACGATAAACTTTTTTCTTTTAGGAGAAGATTATGGCGAATACAACTTTTAATGGACCAGTAAGGTCTGAAAATGGCTTTACAGTCATTTCAAAAAATTCATCAACAGGTGCTATTACTACTGAATTTACTTTAGATGGTGATGGTATGAAAGTTACACCTGTAGCTTTAACTGATGCAGATACAACACTAACAGCAACAGCAAATGGTGGTCGTGTCAATGTAGTTCCAGCTCTTACAGGTAATAGAACTCTTACATTACCAAGCCCTGCTGCTGGTGTTTACTTTAAATTTATTTATGGCGGTGCAGCAGAAGAAACAGAAAACCTAATCATTGATACAGGTTCAGATACTAATTTCTTCTTAGGTGGAATTATTCACTTAGATTCTAATGCAGATAATGTTTCTGTTTATGCTGATGGCAACTCAAACTCCATTCTTACTTTAACTGACTTTGGTTTATTTGAAATCAATATCTTAGGTAAAGATTCAACGAACTGGTATATTTGGGGCAATCAAGAAGGTGCTGATGTTCCAGCATTTACTGACCAATCTTAATTAGGAGTAAATTATGGCTGATGCAGTAACTTCACAAACTATTATAGATGGTGAAAGAAATTGTGTTATGAAGTTTACCAATGTCAGCGATGGCACAGGAGAATCCGCAGTAGCCAAAGTAGATGTATCTGCTTTGGCTTCTAATGCAGCAGGTGTAGCCTGTTCAGAAGTTAGAGTAATGCGTGTTAGTCATGCTATCGTAGGTATGTCTGTTCAAATGTTTTTAGATGCTACAAGTAATGTTTTATTAATGGAACTTGCTGAAAGTAGTAATGGACATATGGAATTTAAAGACTTTGGTGGTTTACCAAATAATGCAGGTAGTGGTAAAACAGGAGATATTTTGTTTACTACTAAAGGTCACTCTTCAGGAGATACCTATTCAATTGTTTTAGAAATGGTTAAAGTTTACGGAGATTAATATGTCAAATTATATTATTTCAGAAAATGGTAATTTCCCTCCTCAATACAATGTATTAAAAAAAGGAGAAGATGGAATTTACAGAGTTATTTTTGGACCAGACCCTGATTTAGAGGATGCTGAAAGAAAACATAAAGAACTTTCTTCTACTCCTAAAAAATCAGTTAAAAAGGAAACTGTAAAGAAAGAAACTGTAAAGAAAGAACCAGTTAAGAAAAAAACTGTAACTAAAAAGAAAACAGTTAAGAAAAAAACCCCCAAGAAAAAATAGTGTTAAATCAGACTCTATTGATGAATGAACTTCGTCAATGGAGTCGCACTGTTTTGGAAAATTCACAAGAAAAATTTAATAATCTACCAGCGTGTCCATACGCAAAAAAAACTTGGGATAATAACAAAGTAAATGTTGTTATAAGTAAATGTGAATTATGGTCAGATTTAATAGATTACATTATAAATTTTGATGATACTTATGATGTAATTATTTATTGTGGTGATAATTATGAAAATATTACCGCAGATGAAGTAGATACAAGAATTAATTTAATTAATAAAGAAGCAAATAAATTAAATTTATATGTAATGGGATCACATCCTGATACTGAAATAGAGTTTGCAACTGAACAAGAAGAGTTTAAAGGTTTATTTGAAGATGATTATTATCAAATATTTATACAAAGACTAGATATATTAATAAAAGCATCTGATAATATTTTTAAAAAGGGTTATTATAAAAATTATAATAATAAACAATTTAGGTCTCAAATATTAAACAGGAGAAAATTATGCGAGAAATGAAAAAAATGGGTGGTAAAAAAACCAAAATTAAAAAAATGGGTGGTAAAAAAACCAAAGTCAATAAGATGGGCGGTAAAAAAACCAAAGTCATGAAAGGCGGTAAGAAAACCAAAGTTAATAAAATGGGTGGTAAAAAAACTAAAGTCATGAAAGCTATAGGTAAAAAAACTGAAATGCGTGGCATGAAAGGTGGCATGAAAGTAGAAAACTTTAAAGACATGATGTATAAAAAGTTTGGCGGTAAAACATAAACCAGTAAACTTTTTTTAATTATATAAATATTTTTTTATGCCAATAAGAAAGAAGGCTAAGATGCCTGCTAGGAATAAAAAAAACTTTAGACCTACTAAGTCTGGTGCTGGTATGACTAAAGCTGGCGTAAAAGCCTATAGAAGATTAAATCCTGGTTCTAAATTAAAAACTGCTGTTACTGGTAAAGTAAAAAAAGGTAGTAAAGCTGCTAAACGCAGAAAATCTTATTGTGCAAGATCACTTGGTCAATTAAAAAGAAGTTCAGCTAAAACAAGAAACGATCCTAATTCTAGAATAAGACAGGCTCGTAGAAGATGGAAATGTTAAATGGTAATGACTAGAGCTAACTTTGCTGTAATGACAAAGAAAGCACCAGCAAGTAAAAAAAAATATGCCAATAAGAAAAAAGAAAGACCCAAAAGTAGGAACAGGAAAAAAACCTAAAGGGTCTAGTCGTAGGTTATATACTGATGAAAATCCTAAAGATACTGTCAGTATTAAGTATGCAACACCTGCTGATGCTAGAAAAACTGTAGCTAAAGTAAAAAAAATTAATAAACCTTTTGCAAGAAAAATACAAATATTAACTGTAATGGAACAAAGAGCTAAAGTATCTGGTAAAAATGAACAAGCAAAAATTGCAAAAAAAGGTAAAGAAGCTATAAGGAGACAACATGGCAACTAGCGGTACAACTACATTTAATTTAGATTTATCTGACATTATGGAAGAAGCATATGATTTATGCGGTCTTACTATGCGTACAGGATATGACTATCGTAGTGCTAAAAGAGCCTTAAATTTAATATTTTTAGAATGGCAGAATAAAGGTTTAAATCTATGGAAAATAGAACAGGCTACACAGACTCTTACTGCTGGTACATCTTCGTATGCTGCTGAAACAAGTGCTTTAGAAATAGTAGATGCTTTTATTAGAACAGATGCTACAGATACTACAAAACAATTTGATCAAACATTAAATAGAATATCTAGAACACAATATAATCATCAAGCAAAAAAATTAACACAATCAAAACCAACACAGTTTTTTGTTGATAAAGGCACATCAGGAATTAATATAGTTCTTTGGTCAACACCTGACTCTGCACAAACATATACTTTAGTTTATGACTATATTAAACGCATAGAAGATGCAGGTGATGTAGCTAGTAACAACGCAGATGTACCATCAAGATATCTACCATGTTTAACTTATGCACTTGCATATAATATAGCTTGTAAAAATCCTGAGGCTACACCCAAAGTACCTATGATTAAAATGCGTTATGATGAATTATGGAATGAAGTTAGTGATGCTGATAGAGAAAGAGCATCAGTAAGATTTGTTCCTGATAGTAGTATTTATAGTAATTATTAATGTATGCAGTAGGTAAAAAGGCTTTAGGTATATGCGATAGATGTGGTTTTACCTTTAAGCTATCAGAATTAAAATACGAAATAGAAGATAAAGTTCGTAATGGTTTGCGTGTTTGTAATGATTGTTTTGATCCTGACCACCCACAATTAAGAGTAGGAGAGTTAAAAACTTCTGATCCTCAAGCATTATTTAATCCTAGAGTAGATTCGGGAGAAGATGATTCTACAAGATTATATGCATTTGATCCTGTAGGAGGAGGTATAACTCAGTTAGGTTCTAGAACAGTTGGTTTAGATATACGAGGAGAAATAGGAGAAATAACATTATCAGGAGATGTAGTAGGCACAACACCTTCTCCATCCCCATCTCCAACTCCTGCACCAACTCCTGCACCTACACCAGCACCACAACTTGATACAGCTACCCCAACAACAGTTATTGGAACAACAAGTGTTGGATCAGTAACTATTGTAACTCCTTCAGTTACCACCTATACAGTAACTGTAGTAGGAGGCAATCCTTCAGATCATCCTTACTATAATGTAGGTTCAGCTAATAAATTTGCTATTAATGGTTATACTTCTGCTGCTTATGTTAATTTAACTTTATCAGAGGGTAGCATATATAGATTTGATCAATCTGATAGCAGTAATAGTGGTCATCCTTTAAGATTTTCTACTACTCCTAATGGTACTCATGGAGGTGGTTCAGAATACACAACAGGAGTAACTACATCAGGAACACCAGGTTCTTCAGGTGCATATTCACAAATAGAAATAGCATCTGGTGCTCCAACATTATATTATTACTGTACAAATCATTCAGGTATGGGAGCACAAATTAACACAACATGACATATTTAGAATTAAAAAACTTAGTACAAAATTATTTACAAAATACAGAAACTACTTTTGTTTCTGATTTACCTAATTTAATTAAACAAGCTGAAGAAAGAATATTAAAAACTGTAAACTTACCAGTATTTAGAAAGAATGTAAGTGGTACATTAACATCAGGAAATCAATATCTTGCAACACCATCTGATTTTCTTGATAACTTTTCTTTATCATTTACAAATTCTAATGCACAAACATTTTTGCTTTATAAAGATGTTAATTTTATTAGAGAAGCATATCCTGATTCAACCACTATAGGTTTGCCTAAACACTATGCATTATTTGATGATACTACTTTTATAATTGGACCTACTCCAAATAACAATTTTTCTGTTGAATTACATTATTTTTATCGACCAAATTCTATTACAGCAGGTGCAGATAGTGGTACAACATGGTTAGCTACAAATGCAATTAATACACTATTATATGGAACTCTATTAGAATCTTATGTATATATGAAAGGTGAACCTGATTTAATGATACAGTATGAAAAAAGATATCTAGAAGCATTAGGTAAATTAAAAAATTTAGCTGAAGGTGATAATACAGTAGATATTTATAGAGATGATTCTGTGAGGGTTCAAAGAATTTAATGTTTACTGTAGATGTAGAATCAACAATAGGTGATGTAGTTGTA
>TARA_R100001594_G_scaffold150671_1_pt1 | contig 12633 bp, 15 predicted proteins | sample TARA_R100001594 | Tara Oceans TARA_R100001594 (sample SAMEA2622752) | marine metagenome | biome: marine biome (ENVO:00000447); feature: marine epipelagic mixed layer (ENVO:xxxxxxxxx); material: "saline water (ENVO:00002010), including plankton (ENVO:xxxxxxxx)" | depth 150 m | reverse complement strand
ATAAACTTGCCCACCCCATATTTGCCAAAGCTATTTCCTAACGAATTAGGATGCCGCAGTTGCAAGTGCCACGAATGCAGAGCCATCGTGAACTTGAATATCGTATCGTGATGTAGCACGAATGTTGATTTGGTCTTCAGCGAAATTGACATGCTCACTTGTAGCAATTTCAATTCCTTGTCGGTCACCAAATACTGCCGCATCTGCCCAGTTTCCAAAGTACACAGTATCAATATCAGCTGCTGTTGTAATCGGACATTGGTCACTAAAGTGGATTGGGTATCCAAGTAGTTGCGAACCTGTTGAGCCCACGCCTAGTGAATCAATAGTGTTACCACCTGCTGCAGCGATTACTCGCAATACAACTTGTCCAAAGAATTGTCTGGACATAATCCAAGAAGCACCAGGATGATATTTGTCATCAAGAAGTCCTACTGTTGATACAAGGTTTGCAAGAGTAAGCTCTGCCCAAGTATCGCCCGCACCTGTTACAAAACTGTGAGCTTTGTTTTTCAAACCTGTAACTGAACCGAATGAACCAGTACCGTCACCTTGGATGAATTCAGTATCTTCACGAATACCTAACGCTCTGCCCATGTAATCAGCAAGTGTATCTGCCATATTGAATAAAGCATCTGCACCTAATTCGGCTGACCATTTCATGAGTGCCGCACGCTTAACAGCAGTACAAGCAACATTTGCCCATACAGCAGATGATTCAGTTATTGCTGTTGCTTCGCCAGGATAATAAACTGTTGAACCACTTGTAAGTGATGGGATGTTAAGTGTTTCTGCCGTCATTGGGAATGTTCGGCATACTTTCCTAGCAACACCGTATGTTTCTCGAACATCGAGAATTGCCGCTTCAAGCGGGTCAGGTACAAGGAATCCACCCGCACTGTTTGTGCCTTCTGTTTGACCTTTAAGACCTGAAGGTGCATTGTTATTCCACCACTTAATTGATTCTGGTCTTTTCAAAAGCTTTGCACCAATCCATTGACCTGCAAGGTATTGGTCTTCAGAACTATTAAAGTGTTCAGATTTTTTTGCACTTGAACTAATGTTCATTTGTGGTCGTGGTAAAGCAAGTTGCTTTTTAACAGGCATATTTTCTTTTAATGCTCTGCGAACACTTGCTTGTACTACTTCTTCAACAGCCGTTGGGGTCATTTCAGAAATTACTTCTTCAGTAGTTTCTTCAACTTCTTCAACGACAGGCATACCTGCGTGCAAAGATACTGCGGCAGGGTCACCATCTGCAAAAATCATTTCAAGGTCTAAAGCGTTACCTTCACCGTCAAGCAACATTGCATCGCCAAGCCATGCTTCTACTGCTTTCAAACTAGATGGACCACTATAAGCACTTGAAACACCGAGTTGTTCGCATTGAGTTGTACTCAAATTACGAATCTGATTCATAAGTTGTTTCTTATTCATTTTACTTATTTCCAAAAAATTAAAATCCAAAAAATTAACTTGCCTTGCTTTGAATCTCGTATCCCACTCGCTGTTCGCTTGGGCTCACTTTGATTTTTGCGACAAAACTATACATATAACATAACAAACTGTGTCAATAGACTCTGCCTTGCAACCTTTGTATTTCTAAAATTGTCATTTTCGCAGGGTCAATTTTTTTCAATCTTGTACTTCCCGATGGTTTCAAACGCAAACTTCTTTGGGTATATCCATCAAGCTCAAGTTTACACGCTTTAATAGCTCGCTCATTGAATGAGCCATCTTTGTTTACGAATCCACGCTGTACTGCTACAACCAAAGCATCTTCGTTCATCGGTAAAGGTGCGAAGGAATACTCAAGAAGGCGTGATTTGCTCACTACCCTTCTAAGCTCATTTCCAGTAGATTTGAATTGCTTTTTATCTTTGAGGGTTGGTTCTCTTGTTTCTAGGTATGAAAAACCGATAGACACGCCACGACATAAACCTGCCGCAACAAGTGATAAAACAGCATCTGGTCGCCATTCTCCAACATGATTTTCAGGTCTTTCTGGAAAGTAGGTTGAAGCCACGATATTATCGTTATTGATTTTTACATATTCGGCTGTTCCTACTGGGTCAGCATAATCGTGATTCCAAAATACAACAGGACTTTTTTGAAATCTATCTGTTTGTACACCGCTTGGTAAAACAACCTCACCTTCTTCATCAACTGTGCTAGTGCTTATCACACTTAAAACCGTTCGTGACGGTATATCCGCACTCATATTGACGGTGTAATCTTTCATATCAATTTTATCTGGCATTTCCTTACCTTCCATATTGGATTTTCAGTTGGTCTATCTTTCTATCTGCCTCATCAGCATCTATTTTTCCACTTTGTCTTTCAAGTAAAACTCTTGCCCTTGCTCTTGCAAACTCGTTTTCTCTAGTGTCCTCAGTAAGTTGTTCGAGGTATTCGAGGTCAGTTTCATCGTCAAGCAATTCTACCATTCCGCATCTACAATTCGGATGTAAAGGTGGGTGCATTAAACCAAGATTTGGAGTAGGTGACCAAACCCTTACTTCGCCAATAGTATCATTCATCTTTGCAAACGGTTGATTCAACGGTATAGGTTTTGGGTGCAACTCACCCATTTTTTGACATGAAGCACAAGCACCCGCAGATACCTGCCATTGTTTTCGAGTAACGACACCTGATTCATCCCAAGCCAGCAATTTTGCTTCTTCAGAAATTAAAGCAACCTCTGTTCTCGCTATCATTCTTGCTCTTGCTCTAATCGGGATAATACCTGTATCAGGTTCCTCAAGTAGCTCGTCACGAACGCTCTGTGCTATCTGGTCCATATTAAGACCGTTACGGATACCAGTTTCAATATGCCTCTCTAATGCCCTCTGCGTTCCATCTTGTAAAGTACCTGAAAGTTGTATTTTGTAATCTTCCAAAGCTTCACTAATGCTTGGGCTTAAAAAATCAAACGATAATCCGAAATCTGGAACAAGGCGGTCCAATTCGTCTTGACCTGCTTTTCCTAGAACAGACCTTGTAAACTCGTTTGCCGCATTATCTAATTTTGAAATTGCTTCGTCATTAAACAAGGCAAGGTCAGTCATGCCGTTATCTAAAAAGTTTTCAATTTGCATCTTAAAAATGCGTGTTAGGTCATCTTCGAACTTGGATGATGCTTTTTCAAAATCTCTTTCCCTCTCTTTGAAATCCTCGTTGTTTGTATCAACAGGTGCTTTCTTTTTTCCGAACATACAACGGTATTCGTTTATGCTTTTTTCACCGCATCCACAATCATTCTTTTTTTTTATATCGCCCTTGTATCCACCTTCGTAACACATAGCATAAGCAATAGCAACGGCTTGGTCTTTGTCGTACCCTTCTTCAATAAGAATAGGTATTTTCGCTTGTACGCATTCTTCACCTTTAGTTTTCGACAGCGTTACAATTTCTTCATCAACTATTGGTGAAGGTGTAAATCCACGACCAACTTCTCCCATAACACTTTCCGCTTGTTCTTCAGTTAAGTTGAAAAATGTCATTAACTGACCGATTGCAGAATCTCTGGGCATTTGACCTTGTGAAACAAGATTAACGATTTCAAGTGCGGCAGTAACTTGAGCTCCATTTAATGCCAACTCTTCTCTGACTTCTCCCTCAACTTGTTCTTCGTTTATCGCTTCTTCTGCGTTTGAATCTTCAGAAACTTCAACCACTTCTTCTTTTTCTTCTGCTTTAAGTTGGTCACCTAGTTGGTATGAACCAAACATACCCATAGGATTCCTTGCTTGCTCTACTGCCATATCAATAGGAATCGAACCGACAGGAACAAGTAACTCGTCACCGCCTTCTATTGGTTCAAGCCCACGCTCAATTCGTATTTCATTTCGTGTACGAATACCCGCACTTGCATCGCTTGCATCTAACTGAGCTTCAAGTTGTTTATCTACTGCTACTGGGTCATCGTAACAAAGCACTAAGTCATCTGCAAAACCACCGAACAAAGGCAAGAGTTGTCGATTCAAAAATGCTTCATCCAAAGTGAGATAAGGTCTAATTGTATTGCGTAAAAATCCAAGTGAACCTTCTCTTGCACTAGCAAGGTTAGGGTCATTCGCTTTTAACATAGAAACAGGAACGCCAGATATTGCGGCAATAACTTCTACCTTGCGAGTTTCACCACTTGCAAAAGCTAAATCGTTTGGTGAAAATTGCATCGGCTTGCCGTCAGTACCACCTTCGAAGATAAACGGTTTGCTTCTGTTATTTTTACCACCTAGTTGTCTTTCAACTTGTTGCATCAATCTTTGGTATTGCGAATCAGTCAAATGTTCTTTGACCATAATCGCCCAATCGGGTCTTGCTTGGTTATCTAAAACATTTTGTTCGTAATCGTCCATTGACTCAAGAAGGTCGATAGCGGATAGTGCGGCACTCACCCAACCACGACCATAGAATGGGTCACTTGGGTTTGGTTGTTTTTCGTGTAGCACTTCATCTTTTCTAAAATCAACTACATTGGGTAACTGACCATATTGATAATAGTCCACTAAGTCCATTTCACCGTCAGGAATAATCGCCACCATATCGCTTTGCATATTCCAAAGCTCAACAGGAATACCAAGTGTTTCGGATATTATCGGGTGAAGGTAAGCATTACCTGTAAGTTGTAGGTTCAAAAAGCGTTGTATTGCAAGCGTGTATCCATCCATTTCTGGGGATGGGTTGTCGAGTAAGTCGAGAATTGGATGATTGAAAACTTCAACCATATCACCTTGCATTGCTTTTCTTTGAACAAAGATTGAGGGCTTGCCTTCTGTTTGTCCTTTCAAATATGCGTGTTTACTTCTTGAAACATCCTTCGTAGGATAAAGGGATTTGATACCGTTTTTTGGTTTCTTTGAATATAGCTTTATAGGTTGAGCAGAACACGCTCTTGCAATAATCTGAGCAGAGGCATATACCCATCCGTCAAATCTTTCCATATACCCTTGATAACTTCTCGCCTTGCGTAAGCTTGTTGTTGGTGTTTCCCAAGCAGGAACAGTACCTCGCATATAGTCAAGTCTGTCTGTTGCTTTCTTATTGATTTTTTCATCTCTTTTGCCATTCAGCAATTTATCAAGCATGTGTCAAATCCTCGTCCACAAGTCTTCATTAAACATTGGGTCTACCTCATCACTAAATCCATCAATGGAACGAATAGCGGGTGCAGTTTTCAAACCATCTATATGTACAATAGCATACCTAAGTGCATCAAGTGCATGGTCGTGTTCCTTCTTTGGCTGGTCTTTCATCGTTCCATCTCTATTGCCCATCCACTCGTATGAACCAAACTCTCTGATTAAGTTTTCGCAATTTCTACTTACCAAGAGCTTTGCTTTTTTATCATTTCCAAAAGATAATCTAGTTGCAACCGATTGTATTCCTGTAAATACAGCGTTGTTTGCAGGTATAGCATCCAAACCGACATTTCTCATTGAAGCTCGAAGTCCTGCGGCACTTGGGTCTACAATAAAACAGTCAATGTCTGGGTGTTCCTCTTTCCAACTTAAAGCCACATTGATAACTTCTTGTTCAAGTTTCTGGCGTTCATACCACTCTTTTATTACATACATTCTCTGGTCTTTAATACCTAAAAGCAATAAAACAGCAGGATTGTTATACCCCATATCCATTCCAACTATTAACCTATCAAAATCATTTGGAAGTGTTTTAGCAACAAACTTTTCCTCATCCCATTGGTCATAGACTAATCCGTCTGAACCAACCCAAAGTCCTTCCACATACCTCTTTCTTGCTACGCCAGTCATTGTTTCAAGGTCTTGTACATAATCTTCTGGCAAAAACCAATTATCTCTGCTTGTTGTTGTAATCGCTTCGCAGTTACTTGCACATTTATGTCCACCCGCAAGACCAAATCTTTTCGCTAAAAAATGCTGTGGGGTTGAAGGGTTGCAAGCACCGTATATTTGGTTTGATAGATTTGGCAACTTTAATCGAATACGCCCACGCAACATAGTCCAATCTCTTTCTTGTAGCTCAACCGCTTCATCGACAGCACATCCAGATAGGTTCATAGATGCTATTCGTGTTGCATCGTCAAGACCAAAAATCATAATCGAACCACCGCCCAATATCCTTATCTCGCTGTCCATCTTTCTGTATTCGTATGTACCCTCTGGTAAAACAGGTGGTAACAATCCGTCTGGTTCGAGTAGCGTTTTGAGTGTAGAGCGTTTAAGTGATGTAAATGTTTTTCTGCAAAGACCTTCTCTTGCCCCATATATTGAGGCACGCATTGCGGCACGAAGGCATACTGCCCTCGTCTTACCTGCCCCAAAAGCACCCGAATATAAAACCTCACGAGCAGAAGAGCGTAAAAACCTAAGTTGTTGTGGAAGCACCTCAAGTCTTTGGATATTATTTTCTTGTTTCTCCATCGCTATCTAAAGATTGTACTGCTTCATCTAAAATAAATGTAAGTGAACCACCTTCTGCATCCGCAAATCTGTTCGGCACTTTTCCATCTACTCTGTTGATAATTTCTTTCCAAAACCGAAAATCACCTTTTAGAGCTTTATCAATAGCAGACTTGATAAGTGCTTCGCATAATTTTTCGCCTGTTTCGTCATCGTCAAGTATTTTTCTCAACTCGCTTTGAAGTGACCTGCCTTTAGGTCTACCACCTTTGTTTATGTTTTGTGGTTTTTTAGCAAAAGAATGTGAATTGCCCTTTTTGAATTTCCCTTTATCGTCAAAGTCAGTCATCTTTTTTTCCGCCTAAGTGCATCTCATCTAAAAACTTTGAATCAATTTCAACAGGTGAATCTAAATCTAGCTCTGCCGAAACAAATAAATGTGGTCCATCTTCGCAAGGTTCCCAAGAAATTGAAAAATGTGTTATGGGCATTTGCAATTCAAGTAACCAAGCACAAAAGGTTGCGTGATATGAAAGCAATGTTCTATCGTACCCTTCATCCATTTGTTCTTGCGTTAAATCTGTTGTCAAGCGAATACGCATAATGCACCCCATTCACCAATAGTTTCATTGCCGAGAATAATGAAAAGTCTTTCCCAAATAAGCATTACGATGTAAATACCTCAACTGTATCTATTTCATAGATGACGAAATACTGCGAACCGCTTGTAGGTGTAAACTTAAATTCAACCGTATATGTCGCATCTCCTGTATCGAATACAGAAGCAACTACTGCGTATCTAAAATTGTAGCCAGTAGAATCCTTCGACCATCTCGCATCTGTTTGGTAAGAATCGAAAACGACATCTGCAACTGTAAGTGAAGCCGTATAAACAGCAGTTGTATTTGCATTCTTAAAAACAGCAACCGTTATTGCACTTGTACCTGACTGCGTAATTGCTGCGGCATCGTCACCAAGAATCCTAGCCATGCAAGTGATTCCTGTATCTTCATAAATTGTTGCTCTTGTCGGACTACTCATTCTGGATTAACCTCACCCGCTACACTTTTTGCGTTAATTGTTTGACCTGCGACACTTCCACTATTATATGTTTGCGTTGCAACAGCAGTATAATTAACAGGTGCGGTTTCTAATACTTCAGCACTGAAGATTGCAAGAGTGTATTCTTGCCAACCGTATTCGCTCGTTGCTTCTTTTTTAACATCCCAATCAACTACATCTGCAACTCCAGAAGCACCTGTATATTTTGTAACATAAATCATAGGCAAGAGGGAAGTACCGTCACGCTGATTCACCGCACGATAGGTGTCTGGTTGTGAGTTTGGCGATGTTACTCCATCAACTTGAACACGACCATAAGACTTGCGTGTTGTTTGTTCGCCTTCGAAGATAGCGGTTGCAAATACTAATACATCACCAGAAGTAGTTGGCGTAAATGATTTGCTATCCAATTCAACCCAAGTTGCAGATGTCGTATCAGTTTCTGCTTCTGTATATTCATAATATGAATCTTCAAAAGCATCTAATCGAATACCAAAAACAGTAGAATTGCTATGGGCACCCCCACCAGATTCGTTATCTATTCTTGCTTGTACTGTAAATACTTCACTTGTTCCCGACATAGAATATCCACGACAGAATGCCCATAAGTTTTGTTCGGTAGTATCTTCACCTTCAAACGACATCAGTGGTTTTGAGCTTATCGTTCCACCAACATTCGAATCATATTGAAGTCGCATTTCAACATTGTGGGAAACATTGTTCACATCAACATCAATGAACGCAAACACTAGCCACTTATCGCTTGCGGTTGTTGTTGGTCTTGCAACTGCAAAGTCTTGAAATGTTGTTGTTAAAGCTGTGGATGATGTATCAGTGCCAAAGAAATAATCGCTGTCTTGCAAGTTATCTAAGTCCATCAACATCATGGACAAGTATCGTGTCTTTGCCGTATAACCGCTTGCCGCTTTTTGTTCAAAAGCTAATCCGCCACCACCAGAACCTGCTGTAAACTTACCTACAAAATAATACGATTGTGTAACTGTACCCTGTGCAGGTTCTAAAATCATGTGCGAACCTGTTAGTGTTGTATCGCTGTTTGTTCTATCTACTAACTGCCATTCAAATAATTGATTCGAATTACTGCCTTCAATTAAAGCGTGGCAAACAACATAATAGGTCTTTCCGCTTGTTAATGCAGATGATTCATTAACCTCAACAAACGAAGTTGAAGTGGTTGATGATACCGAATCTCTGGTGGTGTGGATTAAGCTTATTGCGGGCATATTATTTTCCCATTAGTTTGGACATCATCCAATCGACCATTCCCAAACGCTGAATTAAAACACCTGCGATAACACCAACGCATAACGCATATATTCCATCCCATAAGCTTGTTAGTATTTCCATCATTTCTTATTCCTCATTTTCTTGTACGCCATGTCATACGCAACATCGTTCCTTCTATTTGCGATAACTTCACGCATAGACATTGGGTTTGTTTCATCGGCAACTTTTAAGTCCATCTCAACCTGCCGTTTGGTTTTAGATGGAATGAAAAACATAACAGAGAAAAGCAAGCGTTTGATAAGTGTACCCATTCCTGTTTGCCAAAGTATTAAGAATGTTGCAATGAGTATACCCGCCAAACCAACTCGCCCAATTACTGAAATCCAACTAGGTGTTTTGTCCTCAACTCTGGGGAGTACATTGCGAATGCTCGCAACAGAATCTTGGATACCTTGCTGTTCAATAATTCCCTGCTTTGTTTGCTCTTGTATTTCCGAATCGTTGGACAAGTCTGAGATAACTTCGAACCGCCCTTCACTTGATTCAGATAAATTATGAATTGTGCTTGCATCTCCGTTAATACTTTCAACGGCAGAGCAACCTGAATGGCTTGCGATAATTAGCATAAAGACAGCCAATATACATATCCAAACAACGAATCTACAAATTGCTTCGCCCATTCGCATTCTTCTCATTTTCGTTTCCTTCTTTTGAAGTCACGAATCGCAGATTCTGCCATGTCAATCTTTGTTTCCATTCCCGCACTATATCCGCTTTCACTTTCAATACTTTTAATTCTTCGCTCAATATCATCTAGTCTGTGCATAAGCTTGGATTTTGCGTTTGCACTTTTCCATGTTATTGCGGCAGTAAAGGCGATACCCGCTATGAAAAGTGATAAAGGCAATAGTGTCGAATCGTTAATAATGCTCGATTCACTTCCAGATACAACGCCCACTCCTGCTAAGGCAAGACCAGATGAAGTACAAACAAACTGCGATACGCTTTCAAGATTTTGTAACATCACACCATTCTACTGCTAGGAATCAACCCTTGAAATTAGGGTCAATTTTTAATTCCATTCCAAAGTTATTAACGCCATCCTGAATATCGTAATCCTCACGCCTGATGAGCTTATTTCTTTGAAACGGTTTGTAATTTACATGGTGATGCCAACGCCCGAATCTCCACGCCACTCTTGCTACATCGGGGTGCATATCTTCAAGCATTTTTGATTTCGGCATCGTTCCTTCTTCGTCATAAAACTCTTTAGAGTTGCCACCCCTAACAGTTTGTGTTGTAACTTTGAATTGTAAAAAAGCGTTGAATTGAACAGTACACATTCCGTCCTTTAATATACGCAAAGACAAATCGGTATCTTCGTTGTATCTGCCACGCCATCTATATGGAATGTCGTTGCGTATGAAATTACAACTATAAATGCGAGTGTTCAAAATAAGCGGTTTCATTTTTGTTTTTCTACTTGCAAACATAAAATAGTTTGGACCAGCCATTCCGACATTAGTGTATCGTCCACAAAAATCTTCCATACACCTGAATATCGTTCCGTCACCGACAGGTACTTTCAAGTTTTTGTTTAATCTGAAAAAACCATCTATGTTATCGTCCATTACCCAATGCCAATCGAAGCCGTTACTCATCGAGTGTTCCCAAGCAAAGTTTCTTGCCGCACCTGGACCAATAGATTTTGTTCTGCCCAAGTCATCCCAAACTTCGTATTCGTCTTGATACTTTTTATCAAGCACTACAATCTTTTTCTTGTCGATAACAGCAGAATAATCCGCATACTCCTGTTCTTCAATTACGATGTTATATGGCGTATTCATCTTTTCCAACGCCTTGCTCGTTAATCGAGAATCTGCTCTGCCCTTCGATACGATATAAAGTGGATACTGTGGATTCATAAGCAGATATTACATTAACTTCTTGGCTCTTGCTTAAACCTTGTCCAAACTCTATTGGCTTTTATTCTTGGTTCACCTTTTTTTTCAACGATTTCAAAAACATTACTGCCGTCTTTGTTTTTCCATCTCGCTTGTAATCCCTTTAACAACTTAAAGTATTTTTTGTAATGTCCTGAAGAACTGTTACCGCCTTCGTTTGAACCAACAGTATGTGTATCAAATAACAAACGATTAAAAAGCACAGAGCAATAGCCAAGCGATAAAACTTGCATGCTGTAATCGGTGTCTTCAACTACACCATCGCACCAATTAGCATTTGTTTTGTTATTGAAAAGACCGCAACCGCAAATCTGTTTGTTAAGCTCAACTTCTTGTTTTGCCGACCAAGCAAAAAGAGAATGCTTTGGACCAGCCATTCCTATGTTAATGTATTCTGAAATGTAATCTTCAATGTTAAATAGGACTTCAATAGCATCACATTTCACATTCTTATTATCTACACGCTTCATAAAAGTTTTGAAGTCATCGTCAATTTGCCAATGAAAGTCATCGCCTAAAGAGACAGAATGCTTTTTACAAAATCTTCTTGCGTACGCAATCCCTTTATCGTTTTCTTCCATTACAAGAACAAGCTTATTTTCAAACCTTGAAAGATATTTTTCTTTGTCTTGCGGTTCGACAACTAAAAAGAAATCAATATTGTTTTTAGACAAAAGGGAAGGCGTGTTACAAGTATTCGCCCTGCCCTTCGAAGGAATATACACCTTGTATTTCAAGGCACTCATTTTTTTGCCTTCGTGTCCTCATATTTTTTATCAGCAAAACGCTCAATAATAATTTCAGGTAACCAAATGTATTTCGCTTTTTTAGGCAAAGACAATTCAAGTTTTTCTTCAAAATCTTTTATCGCTTCTTCGTTATGAAAGTGAACGGTGATGGACCTATAAGCTGTCTTGTCCTCTTGGTCAAACTCAGGCATGCCTTGCCATTCTTCCATAATATCTGTCGAATCAAACGCTACACCAAGTTGGTCTAAATCGACAGGACTGAATCCAGTTACAACTTCGTCAATCGTTTCATCTACTTGAAGCATATTCATAATTTCAAGTAACTTCGCTTCATCCCATACCGCCAATTCGCCTGTTCGGTTATCCGCTATTCCATAAGCTACTAAATCAACGCCTTGCAACTCTGTTTCTACAACCGCTATTTTTTTCCAACCTAATTTCTTTGCGGCAACAAGAGTACCGTTACCCGCTATTACCATGTTGTCCTTGTCTACAACGATTGGTTTTTGTTGTCCGAACTTTTCAAGCGATGCTTTAATGGCGTGTATATTTCGCTCATCGTGAATACGAACATTCTCTGGGTCAAGTTTCAAATCTTTAATCAACGCTTGTCTTGTTTTCATTTTCCTGTTCCTTAATTTTTTCAAGTTTCACAATTACTTTTCCGCCCTTGATTATTTCTTTTCGCTTGACGGTTATTTCATCCACCGCTTCATCATCGGGGAATACACAAGCAAACGCAAGGGCATCTAGTAACGGTTTAATTCTGTTATCAATATCGTATTTCCTTCGTGTCGGTGCATATAGTTTTATATCCACAGACAGGCGGTCAGAAGCGTGAAACGGCAAACACTCGTATCTCGTATCGTTACAATTCTGAATCTCTGTAACGGCTCGTGCTACTTCTTCTTTGTATGTCCTTCCACGATTTGAAAGAATTACACGACATAGTTTTCCCATACGCACCGTTCTGTAATATGTATTTGCCGTTGGCGGGAATCCTAGCTCAAGTGTAACCATGTGATAATGATAATCAAAAAGCCCCACTACCGCAGTAGCAGGGCTTTTCTTTGCGGTGAAAGGATAAAAACCGCTGTTCACAGAGAAAGAGAATCACGCTTTTGTCTGCCCGATGTTTCAGCAAGCTTCTGGTCTTTCAAAGGTTCGAGGATAGATAGCACCGTACATAATGCAGATGCTACCAAATCCTCAACCTTCTCATCGTTG
>TARA_R100001594_G_scaffold72203_2_pt1 | contig 12637 bp, 24 predicted proteins | sample TARA_R100001594 | Tara Oceans TARA_R100001594 (sample SAMEA2622752) | marine metagenome | biome: marine biome (ENVO:00000447); feature: marine epipelagic mixed layer (ENVO:xxxxxxxxx); material: "saline water (ENVO:00002010), including plankton (ENVO:xxxxxxxx)" | depth 150 m | reverse complement strand
GAGATTGAGATGTCTGACGATGAGGTGGCCGCAATCGCCCCCATCATCCCCGAGTGATGAGATGAAATACGAACGAGACGCTTCCATTTCAATTCAGGGGATCCTGTGGGGGCTTGTTTGCGTCGCCCTTTGGTCTTTCTGGCTTTTTGCAGAGGCTCGAAGCGTCATGTGTGGCGACTCTTGATGACTGGAGGGGCGCATGGCCCGCACGGATACGGATGCTGATTACTGGGCCGCGATAGCCGACGCCCTTGGGATCGACCCATTCGAGTCCCGCCCCGGAGAGCCCCTTGCGCGTGACGTGGAGCCCATTGGCGGCCACGAGACCTTCCCTCCCGGGCCCTCTCATAGATGGCCTCCTGCTGGATCAGGGGAGCCGCCCATGCTCATGCACCCCAGTTCCATGGAGTCAACCGAGGGATACATTCATGATCCCGTTCAGACCCCGATGATGCAGTTGATGGGTGGCGGTGGAGTGAAGCCAAGTGTTCACCCGCTTTCGGATGAGGAGCCCATTGCATACCCGACAACGGAACGCGAGATGCTTGCCACCATGCGAATGGCTGACGAGGGTCTTCGCCCCGTGACCCGGGAGCAGATCCTGGGCAAGAGCCCGTTCCATCCCCATGAGGCTGCAACGGCCATTGGAGCCCCTGCCGCTCTTACCCATTCCCTTGGCAGTCCCCGCCCGATCCACATGGACAACTATGGCAGGCGATACCGGGTCAACCGGGAGTGGGGGGAGAAGGGGACTGGGCTCACGAAGAAGCAGTTTGATGCCATCAAGCCCGATCTGACAAAGAGCCAGAAGGATCGAATGTCCCGCGAGTTGAAGAAGCACGGCGAGGCATGGGAGCAGGGGCCCCGCGACTATCTGGATGCGGGAGATGCGAAGGTTGGCACATCTGTGCTACACGGGCCCGGCGCACGGGCCCACTACCTCAACAAGGAGTGGGGCCCGTATGAGAGGTATTGGGAGCGAAAAAGACAGAACAACCTTCGCTTCTCTGCGGACAATCCACGGCAGTTCTGGGACAGCCCGACGTATCCTCGCCAAATGTCCACTGACGCGGCGATAAGGGGGGAAAGGGCTCGCACCCTTCCCGTTAGAACGCACCCGACCTCCATCGGCTCCGGGGAGATGGCCAGAAGGGGGGCGCAGGCAAGTGAGGGGCCCTGGGGAACCGGGACCTCTCCAAGGGGCGGATCGCTGCTGGAAAACGTGTCGGAGATGGGCCCGCTCAGGGCTCTCCATCCGAGAGAGTACCGAGGTGTCTGGGAAAGGGGGGCGACCACAAGAGATCCGGGAACTGGATCCTGGGGCAGCGAGCCCATGCCATCCAACCCGATGGAGGTCTTTATCCCGCCAGTTGTTGGCGGTGCCGGGGCTGCCGCTCTTGCGGGCGCAGCGTCTGGGATTGGCGAGGAGAGAGCGGAGGCCACCCCTCTTGACCCGAGGCAGGCACTTGAGGTTCTCAGGAGCCTTGGATTCACCCTCGACATGGGGGACGAGTGATGTCGTCCCGCAGAAGAACCGCCAAGAAGTCCTCGGTATCAAAGAAGATTTCCCACCTCATGAGTGAGGGGAAGAGTCAGAAGCAGGCAGTGGCAACCGCCCTGTCCATGAAGAGATCTGGTCGTTTGACAAAGGATGGCGACTACAAGAAGAAAAGGAGCAAGTGATGCCTACAGTTGGAAGAAAAAAATTCGGGTACAGCAAAAAGGGAAAGGCGGCTGCGAAGAAGCACGCCAAGAAGACCGGAAAGCGCGTGGTCTCGTCGAAGCCCAAGTCCGCTGCCAAGAGAACCGGTCGAAGAGTCATGGTCGGTGCTGCCGCAAAGAGGCGGAAGTAGGTGTTCGATGGGGGAGGTGATTCAGCTTCTTCCCACACAGGAGCACCGGAGTGAGTTCGTGATCATCGGTGGCCTGGAGGGCGCAATCGTCGGATTTGGCGAGCGGGCTGGGCTGTCGGAGAAGTTTGCCATCTACGACCTCGACATCTGCGTGGAGATCGTCATGGACTCCATGTGCGTGAACGAGGAAGAGGCTCGGGAGATGATGGATGAGGTGATTGCTGGGAGTTGGAACTCCACATCCACCCCAGTGTTCATTACACAGGCAGCGCTCGTCTAGGCTACCTTGTTCCGAACAACCAGCAGCGCCTCATGAACCATCGCGTGACAGGCATCCCCGCCATCCTCAATGGACTCAACAGCCATCACAATGTGCGGGTTTAGGCCGCCCCTTGTTGCCTTTGACTTGGTGACGAAGAGGGCGTGGATGTCCTTGTCGTCCCCGCTTTCAAGAACAACAGCCTGCGCTGCGTCGAGGACTGACTTGATTGTTGCGTCCACGTCGGCTTCTCGCGCAAGGCACACGCCGAGTACCATGATTGCGGGGCCCTTGACCGGCTCTCCCTTCACAACAGCATTGGCTGTGAACGCATCGAGGAACTCCTTCTTCGACTTGTGTGCCGATCTCCAGTGAGTGGAGCGGAGCTTGTTGGTCATGCACTTTCGGAGCAGTCGGATGGGATCCTTCTTCTCCCAGATCCCCCTCTCCTTTGTACCCTTCTTTGGGGTGTGAGTTCCCTCAAGAAACAGTCGAATCATTTGCCTATCCGTTTCGGGTCGTTCCGCCAGCACCGTTGTCGGCGATCCCCTGAGCGATCAGCCAGGCACAGACAAGCTGGACCCCAACCTCAACGGTTTCGGGGGTGACGTCCACACCGGACGCGGTTCCAAGGACCATTGCAGCCAGCGAGACGACTGCCACGATGAACTTGCGTGACGTGAAAAGATCTTTCATTTCAACTCTCTCCTTTGTGGGTTCGCGGATCATACGTCAAAGGAGCGGCATTTGCAGCATCTCGTTCGATCTTTCCCACTCCTCGATCCTCTTCCTTGCAATCGAACAGTAGTCTTCGCTCAAGTCAAAACCCACGGCTGATCTGCCCTCAAGCAGGCTGGCGACCAGAGTTGTTCCACTCCCGCAGAAGGGATCAAGGACCCTGCCCCCTGGGGGAGAGAGGATCTTCACAAGGTGCCTCATCAAAGACAGGGGCTTCTGCGTCGGATGGTCCGTGCGGTCGTTTCCCGCGGCAATCGGTGCCTTGAAGTGATTGGGCGTCACCCCTCCTCCGCCCCAATGGATCACCTTACCCGGCTTCCTGGCAAGCAACGCCACCTCAACGGCTGACTGGAAGTTCTTTCTGGGCTGGGGCGGGGGGTTGCTCTTGATCCAGTAGAAGAGTTGCAGCGGCTTGAGGCCCACGTCCTGCGCCTCCTCCCACATGGATGTCACCCTCTTGGTATCCCCGAAGGCGAGGAAGGAGCCCCCGGGTTTCAAGATCCTTGCCGCCTGCTCCATCCACCCATCGACGGTCGTGCGGTCCCATTCGATGTCGAACGAGGACGCGTTGCCCGATCTCGTCTGCACCTTGGTGGGGCTCGCGGTCCCGAAGGGAGGGTCTGTGATGATGGCGTCGAACCTGTCGGGAGCGCCTTTGGACATTATCAAACGGGCATCGCCCGGGATCACCGACCAGCCGACGTCTACCACGATGCCTCCTCAAGTGCGCAGACAAGCGCCTCCTCTTCGGTCTTTCCATGGCAGATCGGCCAGCCCGCGATGGGATCCCACACGCCCTCGGGGAGGTCGGGGAAAAGCCACTCGGTGTCAAAGAGGGACCACTTGTCTTCCGAGACCTTGCGAACGTATGCCCCGGGACACCCCTGATCACGGAACATATCGAGCATCATGCCCTTCATTGCGGGGTGTTGGAGAACCGGCGTTGGCATCTCCCATGGATGGGGGGTTCGCGGCTCTCCCCCCTCGTCATACGTCTTCCACCGCCATTCACGATGACCTGCGACCAGATGGATGTCCGACCCATCCGCCTCATCGGACCCGTGGATGTTGAGCGTGTGAACAAGCGCCACCTGCGACCAGTCGAGGGGGCCGTCGTTCAGTCGAACCCACATACCGGCCCTCCACCTCCAGCGAGGTGCGACAACAGCCCTCTCTTCCGGGGTCTTTTCACTGGCCATTAGACGGAAGGCTGGTTCCTTCAACTCCATGGGGATCTCCGCTTGTGTGCCCCGTATGCCCGGGGCCACGGCACCCATCCCGTGCGGGTCAGCGAAATCGGAGCCCACTCGTTCATTCGCTGATGGACGCGGGTCACGCCCGGAGGGAGGCACTTCCTCCCATGACTAGCCCCTCACAGACTCCATGATCCGGGTCATCTTCCCGAGGAGGTCGATCACCTGCGCTGCCTTCTGAGCACAGCGCCTCTTGAGGGCTCTCCGTGAGGGTTCATGGCCAGAGATCCCGGCCAGTTCCATGTGAAGATGAGTCAGCGCCGCTTCGAGATAGGCACACCTTTCGCGGATGTCGATGTCTTCAAGCGCCACATCACCCGGGTCGTGCAACTCTTCGAGGATCAGCTTGTAGGTGTCGGGTCCCCAGATCAAAGGCTCATCAGAATGCAGATCACCCCCACTGCTGGGAACGCCATGTCCGATGGACGGATCTCGTAGAACGGGGCGAGTTGAGGAAGGGTCTCCCGAATGAACACGTTCGGATTCTCCAGCTTCTTCAGCCGCCTGTATCTTTCTCCCCTCCGGTACTTTTTCCATATCCCCATGCCTCCTGCCAGTATCAGGGCCACCCCGGCCCACATTGCCATGTTCATTGTCAAACCTCCGAGATGAGACACCGTTCCGGATCGAAGTGGAAATTGAGTGCACAGCTTTCTCCTTGCTTTGATTTCTCAATGTGAATGAGAAGTTCATTGAACCTCTGGTCCTGTTCCTGTCGTCGGATGCGCGGATCCTTGTAGGGCCTGTATATGATCCCGCCCACATATGCCTTCTGCTCCGCTGCACCAAGCCATTCGATGTGTCTGAGACCCGGCATAGAAGGGAGAGGGTCCTGCTCCCATTGCCTGTTCAACTGGGCCAGAAGGGAGAGCGGCACCTTGAGTGTCTCCGCCTCGCGCTCCAGCTTCGCCCAGCAGTATTCGAGAAAGTCCCTTCGAGATCGGTTGTCCCCGCTCGGGGCATAGATCGCCTGGATGTAATCGATCCAGATCACCGAGCACCCGCGGACCACCATGTCGTTCATGATCCGAATCACGTCAATCAGTCGCGCACCCTTGGCATCCGAGAGCATCACGTTCTTCAGATAGCTCGTGGACAGGGATGACGCGAGCGCTGCCTCTTCCTGCCCATTGAGAGGCCGCAACCCCCCCTCGGACATGGGGACGGGAGTCGAGAGGACGTTCTCCCGGATCCGCGGAAGAGAAACCCCCGACACCTTGCTCATCCATCGGGACGCCCAGACAGACTTGCTGTCCTCAAGGGCAATCACCCCCACCTTGTGCCCCGCCATTGCCTGCTGGTCGACTATCTGTGCAGCCCAGGACGACTTCCCGTGACTTGTCCTGGCGGCCCAGACGTAGGTGCATCCGGGGACCATGGCCCCGATCACCCTGTCGAGGCTCTGAAACCCCGTGCGAACCCGAAGCTCTGGCTTGTTGTCTCTGGCTTTCCAGACAGTCTCGATCATCGACTGCACAGTCTCAGGCTCATACGAGTTGAGCGCATGCACGCCAACGACATCACTCTGCATCTTGTGCAGGGCATCCTCTGGGTCGAGTTCGCCACTACGCACGTCATTGATGTGACCAGTCACGCGTCGGTCAACTATCCGAAGAGCCTTGTAGCACTCCAGAAGACTGCAATACCTCTCTGGAGCCCCGGAAATGGCGGGATCGTCGAGGTCTCTCCAGAGGGAGCGGATGTCAACGTGTGTAGCCCTCTTCGCCTCCGGTGTGGAGAGGAGTTCATCGAGAGCGATCCGTGTGACCAGAGGGTCTGAACTCCCTCGGCGATGCACCGACTGCTCAATCATCCTGAAGATCGAACGAGTGTCATTGTTCGCAAAGAGACCCTGTGGATCCTCGACAGAAACCACGAACCTCGGGTTCCTCACGAGAGAGCAGCAGAAATAGAACTCAGTCCTCCACGTTACGTCCCCGGGGACTCTTTCGATTGAAACCGCCACTCCGCTGCCATTGACCGATCTCCTTGAAGGGAGGGGGCCTTGACGATGAAGTACTTCAGGGTGCATCCCATCCTTCGAGACTCCGGGTCGTCCAGGTAGTTCCTCATTGCCTGAACCACCCTGTCTGCGCTCATCTGTTCCAGAAGGGACACCCATTGACTTCTCTCCATCCAAAAGCCGCTCTTCGTTCTCACCCATGGGCGACCCATTGCTTCTCTATACCGCTCTGACCACTCCTTCATCATCAATTCGGCAGGGCAGTCGGCAGGGGCTTTCAGCCACTCCGTGCCATGCATGAACTGAGACATCTGACTCAGGTCCACAGTCCACATCCCCTTTTTGGGGACACCCTTCTCAAGACGGATGATTCCATCCTGTTGGAGTCTCTGCACCGCGGTATCGAATGCGTTCTTGCGAACATCCATGCGGAGGGCCAGTTCCCGTGCATTGAACACCACGATGGGGTTGTCTGCACGGGAAAAGGCCACGAGGTGGATCACGATCCCAAGGCGAAGCGGCGAGCGGAACACCGGGTACTCCAGCGCCCACGGCTCAATCCACATTCGCATCAGAACGGGATGTCATCATCCGGAGGAGACGAGACCTGTGCATCCACCCACTGGCCGTTCTCTTCCTTGTAGAGTTTCCCGCCACGAGACGGGTCGGAGTCATCGGCCCAGGAACACGCAAGATCTCCCGCGTAGCTGACCCCCTTCTCCGGCTCAGGCCAGACCGTTCCAGTGGAGTCTGTGTAGGGCCACGGCCCGGAAACAGGGGGGCCGGATGGCGCTGGGGGACGGGGAGAGGAGGCGATCTCCTCGCTCTTCACGCCCATGGGAGCCAATGCGATCTGGCTCGCGTCGATCTCCATCGTCGTCCGCTTGATTCCATCCTTCTCATAGCTTCGAGACTTGTACATCCCTTGAACGTACACCCGGCTACCTTCCGACATGGAAGCCACGGTATCGACGAGACCGCCCCACGCAGTCACCCGGTGGAATGTCTTCGTCGTGTACTCTCCGCGAGGGATCTCGGTCAGAACGGTCATGTTGCCAACGCGCCGGGGTTTCCCATCGCGCCCATCAAAAGTATTGATCTTCGGTGGATCGACCACCGTGCCGATCAGAGTTGTCTGATTGATGTCCATTGTCTTCCTTCCTTTTTGTCTCACTGCAAAAATGCGGTCTCTCCCTGCTGTCACACCACTCAGGGCAGGTGTCGCCCTTCATTGACTGACCGGGTGGGGACGACCGGCTTGAGCAATCAGGGTCCATTGCCCAGTTGCCACACCATTCCGGTGCTGCCACGCGGTCTCTCTCCGCGCTCCCGGCCCCCTACGACGTCCCGAAGGGGGTGCCCCTGATTCTCCCGGTCGCGACTCCGGGAGATCTCATCAGTCAATATGCTGGCTCAGGCTCCCGCCGCGATCCTCTGCTTGATCATCTCCAGACGGGAGGGAGTGATTGCTCCGCTCTGAACTGCCACGTAGGGCTGCCCGTGTCCGGTGACCTCTGCAATGATCCGCGAGATCTGCATCATGTTCCCCCCGACACTCAGAAGATCTTCCTGCGCCTTCGTCCATTCCTCCATCGTAATCGGATCCTCATCTGGCCCGACGTTTCGCTCGGTGTCAACTGCCAGTTGCTCGGGCTCGGGCGGTGCCACCCCCTCCGAGGGCAGGCAATAGCGAGCGCCGTTTGTCTTCCCCTCACAGGAGAGACGACCGTCATTCACCAGGGCCCGGATCGCTGTCGCCGCATGATGGCGGGTAAGCCCCGTCATATTGATGATCTCCCCTCGCTTCAGCTTCGCATCCGGCTCCGCAACGAAGAGATTCATGATCACCGTCTCGGTGTCCACCGACTCATCAGGAGCAGCAGGAGCCTTCTCGGGCGGAGGGATCAAGGAAGACGGCACCGAGGGCACGGGCACGCTCCTCCTCGGCATGGGCGGTGCTCCATTGGGCTTCGGTGGCTCAACTGGTGGAGAGACCCGGACTGGCCCAGCCGCGGGGACGGGAGTGGGCTCTGGTCGAGGGGCCTTCTCCCTGAAGTCATCCGCCTCAACATCCGAGTAGATGTGGAACTGCGCGAGAGAGAGGACGAGGAGGACGCCGCGATCGTGGAGCCGCTTGTGTGCCATCGCCCACGGGTAGGGGATCTTTGTGTTCTTCGAGTTCGCCTCTCCAAACATCTCACTGGAGTAGACGGTCTCGCCGTCTTTGCTCACGAGAGAGAACGAGGCATTCATCACCACCTCCTTCCCGAAAAGACCCTCATGGATGGACGTCTGGATCGGAGAGATTTCAATCCGGTGCCCGTCAATCGACGGCATCGTCGCCATCTTCTGCACCGCGGAGTGCTTCAGGATCCAGTTCCCGTGCAACTCATAGAAGTCATTCTTGTTCAGACCGTAGTGCTTCGAGAGACGCTCAAGCGCCTCCTTCGCATTCCTGGGCTTGCGCTTGCTCATTCTACACCTCCTGGCAAAGTGAAAAACGCTCGCACCATCGCGGAGAGCACCGCACCGGCTTGTATTGCCGCGTCTTTCGGTTGAAGTTGGGCCACAGACGACCGTCTGCATTCTCTGGTTTCGGCGGAATGGTGCGATTGATTCTGTGCTGCTCGACCTCATCGAAGCCAGCGAGAACTGCATCGACGTCCACGTCGTCCAGATCGAAGTGGATGTCAGTCAGACGCGGGAGATATTCCCGGCTGTCCCCACTCCCCCTTGCTGTCGAGTCCACGCAAAGGTAGAGGATCATTCCCCCGCCGCATGGCATCCCGTCAAATTCCAGATCCCGGAGTCGAACACCGCTGATCTCCGGGTAATTGTCATCCTCGACAATCCCATTCGCGTACACGGCAACCTGCTCCAGGTGAGGCTGCTTCGCTTTCGGGGGTGCGTCCTTCCAGAACATCCGCTGATACGAGCGGGTGCCCGCGCTCTTCACATCGAAGAGATACCATGCACCACCGCCCTCGACTCCCTCGGGGACAAGAACGATCCCGTCGATATGCCCGGGAATTGCAAGGCCCCCCGGCGTGTGGGCGAGGACCCGCAACTGATTGAACCCCACCCCCAGACCAGCCGACTCCATCGCGGAGATCACCCGGGCCTCGACGTCATGCCCAATGTCAAAACGAAACTGGTTCCCGTGGATGGGGTCTGCCGGATCGCTCCGCTCCATTCCATTGGCATGCATTGCCGCCTCTCGAGGGCAACGCGCAACCCCGGAAACCCGGTGCGTGTAGGCAGGCTCGCGAGGAGAGGAGGCGGCCAACAGAATCAATTCATTGAGCTTCATGCGCGCTTCCTCCATTCGATGTCCCATTGCGAGTAGTTCAGGATGGGCGGGTAGTCATTGAACAGACGCACCCGGTGCCAGAAGAAGGGATCGATCCTGTCCCTCTCGTGAGGGGTGTACTCCTCCAGCAGTTCACACTCAACCCCGGAATCCTCGAAGAAGGCCACCAGCTTTGCGCGTATGGCCCTCGTCGGGCATTGGACAGCCCTTGCCCCATCCACACGGATGGAAGCGCCTGCGTCGAACACAGGGGTCTGCTTCTCCATGGTGTCGATCGTCCCATCGGGGACGGTGAACCAGCACGTCTCATCCTTCCAGAACATCAGTTCCCCCGCTTGTGCCACACGTCTTCCGCTGTGGGGTCAGGGAATCCCGGACCCATCACGTCATCCAGAAGCGCATCGCCGTTGGTCTGTGATTCAATGATTGCTTCGATCTCTTCGATGTCCCTGTCTGTCATATCATCCTCGCTGCTGCCAGAACCCTCACAACCAGTTCGTTGATCAGGTCGTAATGGCTCCTGCTCCCTCTTGCCCGTGCGATTGCGCGGACCTGTTCCATCTCCGATTCGGAGAGGAAGATGATCGTCTTGACCTTCTTGGTCCTCCCCTCCAGGTGATTCTTCTTCTCCCAGTCTCCAAACCCCTCCCCGTCAACGCGGGGAAACGGTGAATCCTCAAGGAGTTGCTTGAGCACCCCCTCCAGAAAGTCGTCGTCGAGGAGGAGATCGGCCCGCTCCGCGTCCGCCCTGTCAACCAGCTTCTCAACCGCACGGCTGATTGTCTGAGCAGGGGCGTCCGCCTCGCAAAGCGAATTTGGTTTGACTGGCTTTTTCATTTTCTTGTCTGCCTCGAAACGATCATCGGCCATTCCAGATTTTTTGCAACCCCTTTTGACAGATTGCTATTCGGGCAACTGGGGTACCGATCAGAACTTTTTTCCGCCAAAACACCCTTCTGCGGCGTTGTAAAGGGTGAGGGGCGAGCGGATTTTTTTTGAGAGGATTTTCTCTCGGCTCTCGTCCTTGTGTGTGAGGGGTGGGGTTTTGATCGGAATGGTTTCGATTCACTGCCCTCCCTTCTGGTGTTTTTTTCTTCCAATGCGGCGGTCGCCGTCGTTGGAACAGATAGAGGGGCGATTGTCGCTCCTCGTTTTGACAGACAGGAGAACGGGAAATGGAAAAGGAAGAAAGGAAAAGGAGCGGAAGGCGATTCGAGTGTGTTCCGTCTGCAATCGAATGCAACTGTGGGCTGATCGATCCGGACATTGCGCCGGGTCGATGGGAACTGACTCGATGCTTTATCTGCTCGGATGGAACGCATCTGCTTGTGGCAGATCAAGCCTTCAAAAAGTGGGAGGACATCCATCCCGAATTCCGGCAATGGCTGATCGAGGACGCCAGGATCGGACGGGAGGGAGAGAAACGGGACTGGCTTAAAGAGGCCAGGCGTGATTTCAAGATGTTGACAAGCGACTTCTGGGAGCGAAGGGCCCACTGGTCCTTTGAGCGCCTCGCGGAGGAGGGGCTTTCCGGGCGCTGGTGCGGCTGTGTTCCGTGACAGGACGGAGGGATCCGGCGATTGCTCCAGGGTGATCACCGGATCCCTCCCATCTTGTCGAATGACAGGGCGAGGACGTGATCCCGCACGGTGCGGAGCGACGCAAATGGGCGACGCTTCCGACCTGGGGGATCGCTGTCCAGGACAAGCCTCCACTGGTGCTGGTTGAGTTTCAGAGCGGAGCCGATCCGCTCCCCGCTGAACATCACCGCATATTGATCCGGTGTGATCTTGAGGACGCGAACCTCTTTATCGTGTCGGTAAAGAGCCATCAATACCCCCTGCAATGGCAGAAGCTGGCACGCGTGCACGCCCCGCATCCGCCGTCAATCGAATCCTGCCGCATCTCAAGACACTCGGAGCACACCCAGTCCCACTTGCGATAGCCGTCCCCCTCGGACCAGTCTGCACCGCTCCAGTCAGACGAGCCCCTGAACTCCTCGCAATCCGCGCAGCGTCCAGCGATGCGCTCATGCGCGATCCGGTGGAACACCTCCCCCTTTTCGAGCTTCGCAGCAGCCTTGAACGCATCGCGAAAGCTGAAGAACTCCGCGTGCCATTCCGGGCGCTCTTCATCAAAAACGTAGAATGGTGCCGGTTCCTGTCCGTCTTCCATTGCCTGTCTCCTTCCTGTTGGATCAGCAGTAGACCACTCTTCCAAAAAGGGCGAACTGGATCAGTGCATCCGAGGTGTAACAATCCCCGGTCTGGTGGATGAGATCGTGAAAGTGATCGGGACAGTCCCGGGACATCAAGCGGATCCCCTTCCTGATCTTCGCGAGGTTGAGCGTATGCGTGTCCCCGTCGTGATCTGTCAAAAGGACCTCCCCGCCCATCGTGGGGATGTCGCTCAAGAACTCCGCCCCGTCCGGAAACTCCTTTGCATCCACGGAAGCACACCAATACTGGATCCCATGATCAAAAGCGTTCCCGATTTCTCCCCGGATCAGATCGTCGCTGATCTCGTAATCAATACGAACCTTCATCATTCCACCCCCATCACGCGATCAAGTTCATCCGAGAGATCGTATTCTCCGCGGCTCTCCGCCGCATTGCGGATCCCCTCCAGGGTTTTCCGGAGGCGCTCATCCGTTTCACGCTTCTCCACCTTTTCGAGCAACTCCGCCATCCCTGCGATCTGCTCCAGCAGATAGACGGCCCCACCGTAGGCAACCCGGGCCTCCGCCGAATGGAGATCCCCCGACAACTCCTCAAGAGATCGGAGCGCGTTGTCCGCATTGGTGCGGATCGATTCGATCGCCACGCCCCGCTGGGCGCGATCCTTCAAAAGATCAAGCATTGTGTTTCCCTTTCCTGTCTGTCTGTCTGTCCAAACCCCTCCAACGATTGAAGGGGCCGGGAACGGGGCCGATCCGGAGATCAGCCCCGCAACCCGGATCAGGACTTGATCAGCCCCTCAACGATCCCCTCTGCCTCCTCGTGGTACCAGTCCCCCACGCGATCCGAGATATAAGTGCAGATCGCCGCGGCTTGCCAGCCAAGGGGCCAACCTTCGTCGTCCTTTGCCTCAGCCCCAAAATGCATCTCAAACGCCTCTTCGATCGCGTCCCCGTGGAGGTACATGGTATCCCGGATCTCGGAGGTGTAGATCGGGGTTGCCGAATCACAGATCTCGTGAACTGATCCGCTGTAGTCCAGATCATTGTGGAGACACGGCGGATCGTCCCCCTCTTCGATCCCG
>TARA_R100001594_G_scaffold123244_1_pt1 | contig 12643 bp, 8 predicted proteins | sample TARA_R100001594 | Tara Oceans TARA_R100001594 (sample SAMEA2622752) | marine metagenome | biome: marine biome (ENVO:00000447); feature: marine epipelagic mixed layer (ENVO:xxxxxxxxx); material: "saline water (ENVO:00002010), including plankton (ENVO:xxxxxxxx)" | depth 150 m | reverse complement strand
CACCTGTAGCTCCCGTTGCACCTGTAGCTCCAGCTGGTCCAGTTGCACCCGTAGCACCTGTAGAGCCTGTAGAACCTGCTGGACCTTGTGGGCCTGTAGCTCCTGTAGCTCCTGCGGCTCCTGGTGTACCTGTTATTGCTCCACTAAGTACTGTACCTTGTAAATCTTGTACACATTTAAATGCTTGATCAAAGTTTGTATTTAATGATGTTGCATCTATTGATGTACCAGCACTAAATGTATTAATAATCGTATTATAATCCGTAGATCTTGTAATACGAATATTCTTTCCATCTGTATTTACTGGTGAAGCTGCAGGTATATTACCTGCTGTAAACCTAATAGTAGTAGGATTATGGAAAGTATAATGGGTAGTTTTGGTTTTTAATGTCCAAGCTGAACCACTCCAGACATAAACTAAAATGTCAGCTTCTTTAATGTAATTAAATGCAAAGGTATAATCTGTTAAGATTCCATTGCCTGTATATTCTATTGGAGGAAGTGCCATATTAGTTACCTAGTTTTTTTAAAGAATTCTTGAAGAGCTTTTTGATCAGCTTCTGAAGTATGTGGAGTTGCATTATATCTTTCATCTATATTAATTGCTTCTCCAAGTTGTCCTGATTCAAGCAAGGCTTCTCGTTCTTCAATTAATGTATCAGCAGAATCTAAATGTATAAAGTCGCTTGTTCCACGTAAAGCGATTTCAGCATTCTCTTTTGCTCGTGATAAAGCTTTATCTATACGTGTTACAATACGTGCATATTTAGCAGTATTTATCTCATCAGAACTTACACCATCTCGGCGTAGAGCTCTCATAACATTTATAAAACCTGTATAAGTTGTACCTGAGTCATCTGTATAAGTTAAGTTCTTAGCATCTTTCATGATTTCCTTCAATTCATGATTGAAAGTACCTTGCTCACCTACTTTACTATATAATGCAGCTTTTTGAGTAGGAGTATATTTTGTACCACCTGAACTTTGATTGAAAATAGGTCTAGCATCATATTCAATTTCTAATAAAAAATCTTGTTCAGGTGTTTGATCCTCATGTATTTTCATTTCATTATATGTATTATTAATTCTTACCCACATATTCTCAGGTCTACCTATCTGTTTACCCGTTATGAAATTATATTTTGTAGGTAAAGCACCTTGAGGATCTAAAGGATCTATAAAACTATTACGCATTCTAATTAAATCACCAACATTATTCTCATATTCTTTCTGCATAGGTGATATAAGTTTAGTCATATCACGTCGTAGACCAGCAAACGGCATCCAACTATTACCAAAATTAGCAGCCCAACGATGTAAAGCAGATGGATTAGCTTGGAAAATATCTTGTAATGGTTCTAAACTAGCTAAAGCTGAACGATCTGTAAGTGAAGCACCTAATATAAATCCTAATTTATAGTGCATTTTTTCAAAAGTACTTGTACTTAATGAATCAAAATTGTCTACTAAATCAGCGTGGAATGATATAATATCTCCAATTGGCCCTAAGAATTCATAACTATACCACTTACCATCCCAACCTTGAATAGTTTTCTTTTTCCAATTTAAATCTTTAACTCTACTAAGTTGTGTTTCTGTATCCCAATGTCCATTTCCACGTATTCTACCGTTCAAAGCTAACATACTAGCTGTAATACCAGTTGTCATACCAATTGCTGCACGTCCTTTAAATTCTGCAGCTTTGGTTCTGAAGTCCATCTCCCTATTAATGGTTGGATCTATACCTTTAGAACGTAGTAAATTATCAACTTCTTCAGGTGCCATAAGATTAAAATCTTTCTTAGTAAAATCCCAATAATCCGCTTCAAATTTATGACCAATATGCGGTATCGCTCCTGCACCACTCCATTTACGAAAAATATCTAGAGCATTAGCTTGTGTTTTAGGGAACATTAAGATAGAGCGTAACAATGGAACTCTTGCTACAACAGTATTAATTCCATTAACTAAATTACTATCTAAGTTTAAAGCAGCTTCTCTAGTAGCATAATCAACTGCTGAATCAGTAATCATACCATTCTTATCAAAGAAGTTTGCATAAATATCATTAGATGCTTTATTCAATGTTTCCTTATTAAAGGTATGCCCTCCTTCCATAATAGCATCAAAGGCTCTACCTTTAGCTTCTGCAGTTGCATACATAGCTCTATTGAAACCATCTAATGCTGTCATAGCATTTGATCCAAATCTCAACCAAGGATGTCTAGCTAATTTATCATTCTCTTCCCAAATACTTAATAAAATATTAGCTCCTGATTGACCATTAGCTTCCATTGCTTCAGCGTAAGATTTTAATACTTCTAATTCTTTCACTTCTTTAATTGCAATATCATCACGCATTATATAGGAAACAGCAGTAGGATCAGTTGCAGCTTTTCTATAGACAACTTTCATATGTTGAAAACCTTTCTGCATACTATCCCAGAAACCAGCATATTGATGCCAACTTCTTCTTAATGTTTTTAAATCACCATTTAATAATGCACCTGTAAATATAGATACAGGTTTACCAATTATACCACCTACGTTACCATATAAAGCTTTAATAGGTGTTGCTAAAGAAGATAAGATTGAATTAAAAATAACAGCAGATTTAGATCTAACTAAAATAGAAGCTTGTTCTGGATTCTGATCATAGAATACTTTACTAAAAGTACCTAATTTATTCTCTGCCCATGTATGTATTTTATATAAACTATCTACATCACCATCAACTAACTCTTGAGCCATTCTAAAAGTTTTAAGAAATTCAGGTCTTTCTTCCGCAATACTACGCAATCCATTAATATACTTTTTAGTATTTGGAATAATGGTTAAAAGTTTCTCATCAATTTGATCTTTAATAGAATCAACTGTATCACCAATAATATTAATATCACCAGTTTGTACAGCTTGTTTATAAGCATTTAAATGAGAACGTCGTAAACCATTTTGTGCTGTTGCTAATTTCTTTTCAACTAATAAATATTCTAATCTATCTAATATTCTATCTTGTGCTCTAGCTACAGCTGTAGTACCCTCCATCAATCTAGCACCTTCAGAAATATCTGATATTTGTCCAGCATTTGATGTTACTAAATATGCACGAGCTTTCTCGACATCCATATCAAAAAACTCATCAGTTAATTTTGTAATAGATTTATTAACTGCTCGAGAACCAACTTTATCTAATTTCTTTAATCCATTCTTTGTAACCGATTTAAATTCATCTAACATTAATTTTAATTCACCAGGAATCATTCTTGGATCATTAATAATTTCTGCTAAACGTACACCAGCATTTTCAATTTGATCATTACTAACAACTTTACCTGACGGTAATGCAGCATCAAATTTACCCATTTCTTTAATAGTTTTAGCAACAGCTTTTGTTGCGTTTCTATTTGCTAATGCTTCTGGTGAAAGACTTTTTACTAAATCAGATTCAGATTGAATAGCACCTAAACGACCATAACCAGTATCTATATTATCAGCAATACGGGCAGCATCTACAGCAACTCCAGGTACACCATCAGGATCACGCGGTCTTACAGCTGTTTCATTTGCATCAAACACATCATCTCTACCAATTTTAGGTGAAGAATATGTTGGATCTTCAGCTAAATAATGTTTACCAAGATCATCTAATGCTTTTTGATCTCTAGCTTTTGCTCTTAATATATGATCAGTAACTGGATCATCATCAAATCTCATATCAGAAAATTCATCACCTATTGAATTTTGTAAATTTGCTTCTGCAAGAGAATTTTTAGGTAGGAAATTAGTGCCAGTTTTTAGACTACTATCAGCTTTATATAATTTTATAAATCCTTCTGTAAAATTAGAAAAGGCTCCTATTAATGCACCTTCTCTTACATTTTTAGTTCGTTTTTGTGAAGGTGAATCAGTATCATTTGTTGCAATACTATCAGGTATCCATTGGAAAAATTTAGGGAAAGCTTGTTTAGCCATTCCTGTTACATTATCATCACGTTGATTTTGTTCGACAACATAATCTACAGCTACACCAGTTCCTATATCTAATCCAACTTCAGAGAACCATCTAAATAAAGGATCTCTACCAAGCTTCTGTACAACTTTAGGAGCTACACCAGCTTTCTGTAATTTAGTAGCTTTAATAACTGCAGCACCTTTCAACATACGCATAGGTAAAATTAGACCACTGATATCTCGAACTCCATTCATAGCTGAAGATTCAAATTCACCTAATTTTGGTATATTAACACCAGGTATTAAATTAGCAGTATCAGTGAAAGTATCGATTAACCCTAATGCAGCCGCAGGTCCAGCCATCCCTGAGACATTTGGTATTTTTACACCAAAGAATGATTCCTCCATAGGAGCAATTCTTCTTGTATCAGAGACATAACGTTGAAAGAAATTTGGATCTTCTTTACCGTGGTATTTTATATTCCAAGCTCTTTTTGCTGCTTCTTTTTCAGGACCATCTGGCATACTACGCCATTGTCTAAGTTCTTGAACTTTAGTTTTGATAAACTCCTTATCTGCAATACCTGATATTCGACCTGTTTCCTTTTGTGATTCTTGTGGTTGTTCAGGTTGAGGTTGAGGTTGAGAAGTAGATGATTCGAGAGCCTGTTGTAGCATAGGATCTTCTACCTCAGAATCAGATGGAGTATCCTGTACTTGATTAAATTCCTGCAATTGCTCATCTAATGCAGCGAATTCATTTACTGTTTCCTCGTAAGGATCATTTGTCATTGTATTAACCTTATTTTATATGTGGAAGTAAAGCCATATCTTGTAATGGAATTAATCCACATGCGTAACAAACTCTTTTTGCAATACGTTGTTTTTCAAGATTTATAGTACCATTATCTTTCAAAGCATAACCTAGAATTAATTGTTCTGGAGTAAGGCTATCAAATTCCTTAGCCGTTTCTCCATCTTCAGGATTATATCCTGCTTCATTGGTTAAAATTAATGCAGCTTTACCCATAGGTGAAATATCTGGATCATAATTATTAGAAATAGTTTCTGCTCCATAATTAGCTACATTATGTAATCGTGCTTTAGCAGCCCAACTTTGAGGGTTTCTAATTGCATAAGATAACATAGTACTACTTACATTACTATTATAAGCTTCCATTGGTGATTTTTCACCAGTATATTGAGTGAAGAGAGAACTCATAGGTATACCTGAAAATTCACTATAGAGACGTGTGGTTTCTATATCACCTCCAGAATCTTTCATAATTTGTTCACCAGCTTGAGGCCCATAAGTATTTTCATAATCCTGTACATGTGGTTGTACTGATAGTCTTTTTTGTCTATGAAAATTAGGGAATGACCCAATTTGATTTGGACCATATGTTACATCTTCACCTTTAGTATTTCGATAGGTTCTTTGTTGCCAAAAGAGACCTGCTTCTCCTTTCTGCTCTTCCGTAAGTATATGAGTATTTACTGCTTGAACTGCCCATTCATCTGCTTGTTTCCTAGTAAACTTAGTACCATCTTTGTTTTGAAAAGATCTTGCTTCATTATATCTCATCCTATGAAAATCTTGTAAATAATCTACAATCTCACCATTCATAGTTGTTAGTTTATCAGCATCATATGCCTTAATTTTAGCTACATCAAAGATAAATGTATTCGGCATCCTATCTTGAGACTTTTTAAATTCCTTACCATCATTCCATACAAGGAATTTATTAATATTAGTTTCCCATTCTTTAGCTTTTGCTATTGGTAAATTTTTATATGCATAATCAATATCTGCTTCGGTTAAAGCAAAATTAGCTTCTTTATCTTCTAATGTTTTCGTAGCAGTAGCAATTTGTTGAGGATTCCTACCTTCATTAACACTTTCTAATAGAGCTTCAACTCTTTTACCTTTCCACAATCCACCATGTTGAACCTTTAAATACCTAATTTTTTCATTTAATTCATCTCTATCTTGAGTTGATAACTGATTATTTCCATCCACTTTTGGTCCATATTCTTCAACTAATTTTCTATCTAAATCCTTTAAGTAGGCTATAGTATTCTTGTCTTGTTGTCCCGCGAATTCTGTTTCTTTAGCTTTTATAGCATTGTAAAATATATATCCTTGCTCTGTTTCTGGATTGAATTTTGGATAAATATCAGCGTAAGTATTATATTCACCTGTTTCTGGATTAATACCATGATCTTTATGTCCTGGTTCGATAGGTGTTCTACCAATTTTTAACCAAGACTCGCGAGTTTCTATACCGTTCCCAACTTTATCTAAGAATGTAGTTCTGAATAAGTCCATCGCCCCACCATAACCGATAGGGATACCATTAACTGTTGTATTCTTCCATTCTTTTAATAAAGTAGATAACCTAGTCCTACCACCCGTATCCCAATCGTTCCAAGCTATATTCCTATCTTCTCCACTACGTTTATCATCAAGTACAACTTGCATATCAGCTGCCCAAGCATCTTGATCATTACCTACTTTATCTAAATAGGGAGCTACCATAGATAAAGGTGCATTAGCTAATATAGGATCAGTTAGATATTCACGAATTTCGTGTGTATATGCATAATCTAAATCAGCTGAACTTACATCAGGATCTCCTAAGCGAAAAGTTCTACCTGTACCTCTGATAGTATACTGTCTATTAGGATCTCTAATCTCTCCGTTACTACCAAAAATACTTTTTAAATGCGGACCTAATCCTTTCATTTTATCAGCAATGATAAGCTTACTAGCAGTATAATTTCGTACACCAGCACCCCATCTTACATCAGAAGTATCCTCATAAGTAGCTCCTTTCTCTGTAAGGTTAAACCATTGGTAATCATTTTCAACATCATTATGTGCATCTAACTCACCTTCTTGTGCTATCCGATTTTTATAAGCTTTAGTATCGATAGGGTTTATACCCCATCCATGCTTATCTATTTTATATTTAGTATAAATTTCTGCAGCTTCTGCTATTTCTTTTTTCTTTTGTATATCAGCAACCCATTCTGCACCTTTTTTAGAAAGGTTAGCTAATGCTTGTAAATCCTCATCTGCTTGTTCAGCATGCATCATTTCAAAGACATTATTTTTCCTAATCTCTTCCTCTTGCTTTCGTATAGCTTGATCGAATGGACCTAATAAATCTGGATTGTAAGGTTTTCTAAATGTCATTGTACAGTATTTGCAAAGGAAACTCTTGAAGGAGTAGGAGAATTATAAAAACCAGGAGGTGGAGACCATCCTCCTGAGAAAGTAGATGGATTAGTAAAACCTGTCCATCCTGTATTCCAATAATTTATATTAGATGAATAATTATAAGGTTGATAATAGTTTGTGTTTGTCAGACCAACACCTGCAGGTGTATTCTCTTTTGGACGATATTTATTCATTAAATAATCACCAATTATACCTGCAGCTCCAGCAACATCAGATCTCCATCTACTTGGTGGTCGTCTAGGAGCACTACCGATAGTTTGTAATCTACCGATTTGACTATCGTCATATGTCATCTCATCACTTTCCTCATATTGCTTCCAAATACCCTTACGTTCAGCATTCAATGCCCAACCTTTACTTGCTAATACTGTTGCCGCATGTGTCTTAGTTATACCAGGTTGAGCGTTATCCATTATAGCTTCTGCTCTTTGAATACTCTGACCAGTCATACCTTGAGAAGATAAAGAAGCTTTATTCATAGAAGTTTTTCTATATAATTCAAACTCTTTCCATCGATTAGCATCTAATAAAGAATTCCATTTCTGAGTATTAATCTCTATAGCATCACTTGCAGAATCTAAATTACGCCTAGTACCTTCATGATACTGAATCTTACCTAATGCCCGTCTAGCATGCATAGATATTTTAGCTCTTCTCAGCTCCATCATACGTTGATGGTAAGCTTCTTGTTGTGCTTTATCTTGTCTTCGGTTGTTACTAAACATACTGAATAGATTTAAACCAATACCAGCAACCGCTAACCAAGGGACACCCATGTTCTTTACTCCTGAATTAATATTGTGTACAAGGAATTTTACAAAATTCAATAAAAGTTAAATTGTTAGGACCATATGGAATTTCTCTTAAGAATTTACAGCCTAAGTATTTTAAATATTTAAGATGTTTAACATTTCGTTTATCAACGAGATTCCAAAGAAGTTTATTAGGTCTACTATCAACCCAACGTTTTGTTTCTCGAAGGAATAATTTAGGACATTCATATACAGCTGGAGTTGACATCATCCATAACTGATCTGTTGTACTTACTCCGCCTATCGCGGCAGTCTTGCCAGAAGGGGTTTTGAAATAAACATGATCTCCTTCCATAATATATTGTGGAATAACGATCATAGGATCTACTCCATAGCCATCAACTAATTCTCTATAATCAGCTGGAAGTAAATTAGAGGCCACTTCAATAGCAGCCTCTTTAGTACTTGGGTGTAAGTGTTTAAGCACGTCGATAGTAATTAGGATTATAATCTCCTTCCCAAGTTTGTGAATACAATGTACATGGGGTAGGATGTGTTGCTAATAATTGTACTCTGACATCTTTACTATTACCATATACTGGTATAGTAGATTCAGTATTTAATAATACATTATATTGATTAGCTTTAAATGTATGATTACTAGAAGTCTCAAAATCAATAGTATAATCAGTTCTACCTTTTCTACTTAATACAGCAGAATGATATCCAGAATGACCAAAGTTTAAACGTACTCTATGTATATTAACGGATGCTGTTAAATCAGCTACATTAGCATCCCCAGCTTGTTTACCCATATAAATTGAAGGGAATTCAACTGACATGTCATAAGTGAATCCTAATCTAATAGGATTTGTTGAAGTCCAATCTCCTTGAATTGTAGCAGTAACTGTACTATTAGCTGTAAATGCACTGACTAAACCAATCTGACCTTTTAATGTACCGCCTGTTCCATAGACAACTTGAGACCCACCACTCGGTTGCCCGTGTGTAGCAGGTTGCATATAATGATTCTTAGGTAATTGGATTGTAGTTAAATTTGTATTAGGATCATAACCTACAACTTCAACTCCACAAGCATTATCTAAATAGATTAAATGTTTCTCACAAGTTTCTTGATCATCTAAATTAAATGTAGCAGATTGTCTTTCTAAATCTAAAGCTAATAAATGAGCACGATTATTAAAATATACAATAGTGTAAAAGGAATTACCCATTATAGTATGCCATAAGACTTTACCATAAAACTTCCATCTAAACCATGCACTTTGTAATTGTGATTGACCATCATGGAAATATCGATAACCCCAAACTATAGAATAAGGATCTTCACAAGCCCCATAGCTAGTACCAGGTACAGGGTCCCAACCATTAAATAGAATTATATTATTATCTCTAGATGGTGAAGCTGTAAGTAGATTACTTGGAAACGAATTAGAAATAGCTTTACTTTGCTCTACTGTTGTAGGACTTCCTTGTCTACTAATACCACCCATTTGCCAAAATCTAGCATTTAGACCACTATTACTAGTGAATCCTACGCTACTGCCCATGACAAATGGTTTAATACCAACATTATAATCAAATGAAGATATTAATTGAATTCGTGTAGAAGTCGATGTAAGAGCTGTTTCTTCAGTACATACTAAGAATTGTTCATATGGTGAAAAGACAAGTAATCCTTCACCAACTTCACATCCGTCATAAAGTACTGTCGGTCTACTTGAGGTAGCAGAAACATCAATAACATCAATGTTTGATATAGTAGTTGCTGAATCAACCCACATGTTATAATAATCACCAGCTTGAGAAAGAATTACATTCTCTTCACTTAGTAATGCTAATCGATTCCTAAAGAATAATAAGTTCTGAATTTTTTTCCCTACAAAACTAGGCTCTGGGTTAGTAGTATCATCACCTACTTTACGGGATTCCCAAGCAATAGTTTGTAAATCAAATACCCCATTAGAAAGCCTTACAATTTTATGAGGCATTGTACATGGATCAAAATCTATGGTAACACAAGGGTCCCATGTCTCTTCCCAATGTCCACTACCATCTTGTCCTGGAGTATCAGAAACAAATTTCAACCAATGATCATCTTCCTCATCAGGGCTATTAACAATTTTAACTAAATATCCATCCTTACATAAATTAGGTAATTTAGTAATATCACTAGCTTCATGAGTAATGATATTCATTAAGTCAGGTTCAGTTGTACTAATATTAAAAGGATTACCTGTACGACATGTACTACTAGCTGCAGGTACTCTTTCTTTTAAATATAAACCTGTCCCAATTTTTTCTACTATAAAATAATTGTTAGTTTTAATTTCTATTTCTTCTTTTAATTGATTTAAAATACTATCACAAGTAACAGTAGTTTTTGCATTAGAAGAAGTTGGCATAGGTCTTACTGGACCTACTCCTAAAGTATGTTTATGAGTTATAACTTCATGCTCTTCAACAGAGATTCTATAATAACCTATACTACCTACATCACCCATACTAACTTCAAACCAATCACCTTTCTGCCAACCATAACCACCATGTAATAAATCACATTCCAGTCTATACACAGAATGATAAAAATTATTATCCGTATATGGCATGCCAGTCATCCTCAAATTGAATCTTAAATTCCTTTGAGCTGATGTAGTACCAGAATGGATTGACCCACCTACAGGAGTAGGGGAAGGGTTTATATCAAATGTTTTAGCATAAGTAAATTTAACATCACCTGATTGTTTTACTTCTAAACTTTTTTGTGCTCCACCTGATCCATCAATCCATATAGCTTTTAATTTCTTAGCTCGTGTAAAACTAGTACCTGTTGATGGTATTAAACCTGCTATATGATTAGATATATCTAATGGGTATTGTTGATTATATTGAATACTTCTTAAATCTATAAATGCTTCATGTAAATGACCATTATTTGGATTTGTAAAATCTGGATAACTAGCTGATGCATACCTACAATTATTTAATGGTAACATTGCAGTTGTCTTTTCTCTATTAACTACAAATGTATGATCATTAATTGTAAGGAATTGTATAGATTCTGGATCTGAATGTGCTAAATAATTTGTTCCACATCCACATCCACCTGGTTGATCATTAGCTGTATTAGATACATTTTGTGCATTACCATTCTGAGCACTCCATACAGCAAATGTACCATCAGTATGAATTCTCCCAATAAATTTATCTGTTTGATCAATAGCAAACCATGCAGCTTCTGTATTTAAATTAACTGAACCATGTTTTAATTCATTTAAATACTCAGTACCAGGACGTTTTAATAATCCATCAGTAATATCTGGTAAAACATTTAACGCATCTCTTACTTGACCTTTCTTTTTTATTTGATCAGGTTGCTCTGATATACCTTGAATATAGTAAGGTATTGTTTGTGTAATAGATGTCATTAGCGTACCAATAATGCATGATATGGTTGATAAGATCTATAAGAATTATTATGTGGTGTACCAAAGAAGGTAGCGTCACTTTGATTGCATTCATATTCCATACATGCTGCCCTAGATAAAGCTTCTTGTTGTTGTTGGATTTGAACAAGTGTTGGATTTGAAACCATTTGCGTAGCTGCTCTTGTAGATGCTTTATGTATAATATATCTTCTAAAAACTGGTGGTATATAATCTGTTACAGTTATTTGGGAATCTGGGTCAGGGTAGAATGGGAAGAACCATGTTATATCAGCATCTATACTATCTGTAAATGTATATGTATGATCTACTTTATCATAAAGTTTACCATTACGTCTTACAATATCTTCAGATCTATAAATATGATCATTATGAATATCTACACGTAGCATATCTTCTGAAATAAGTATTTCATCATTAGCATTTGGTGTTAATTCATAATGTAATTCCACATTAAAATGCCATCCTTCATTTAAAACCTCTAAGATACATTCATCTAGTATCTGTTTAATCATTGCGGTTTCAGGATTCAATGCATTTATAGTTGTAACAGGTGCTTGACCGATTACTCCCAATATTGAATTAACAGCGGATAGTTCGGTATCGATTTTTAATGTCATAATTCAATAATGAAAGAGGTAAAGAAAGGGGGTCCGAAGACCCCATTAACGTATATTAACGTTGGTTTAAAGGACTGTCGCAATCAGGAACCACGTATGCAAATCGTAGATTATTAGTCACGGATTTAACAGCGGATTGAGAATACGTTCCGCCTTGTGTACGTGCAACTGACTTACGCCATGCCTGAGTGCCAGCTGTTGCACCAGAAACACCATTGTTTCCAGCAACTGTTGCAGGATTAGCAGCCATAATATTTATTTAATTAAGTTAGCAAGCTCCGTATTTCAGAGCTGTCTGCCCATCAGCAAGTACGGTACGACCATACTCAACTGGGGAGGGCATATTTTTTGTGATAGATAAAGCAGTACCTACACCATAACCAGTAGTGTTAGTTTGCTTTTTACAAGTTCCAGGAGATACTGACATAATATACCTTATGTATTGAGGAATTCAATAGCAGCAGCTGGGTTTAGAGTACCTGCACCCATTGCTTGACGACCAACGATTAGGTCACCTTGATACATTACACTAACATCACCAGATGTAACTTGGACTTGAGGACCAATAGCTTCTACAACACCAGCTACGTCTTTCTGATAGATAAGACC
>TARA_R100001594_G_scaffold150548_1_pt1 | contig 12709 bp, 12 predicted proteins | sample TARA_R100001594 | Tara Oceans TARA_R100001594 (sample SAMEA2622752) | marine metagenome | biome: marine biome (ENVO:00000447); feature: marine epipelagic mixed layer (ENVO:xxxxxxxxx); material: "saline water (ENVO:00002010), including plankton (ENVO:xxxxxxxx)" | depth 150 m | reverse complement strand
CATAGGAACGTATCCGCCGCCTTTCATCATAGGCATGGCTGGAGCTTGTTGTGGCATAGGCATGGCTGGAGCTTCTTGTGGCATTGGCATAGGTGCTTCAGCCATAGCCATATCTTGCTCTGAAGGCATTGGCATGTCTTCTTCTGGAGAAGGAGCATCTCTTTCTACAAAACCTTCAGTTCTTACAGATTCTAGTTGATCTCTAAATTCTAAACCTTTAGTACGAATAGCTTCCAATTCTTCTTCACCAATAATAGGAACCAATCTGCTTGGAATACGATATTCAAAGTTAGAAATTTGAATAGGAACTTCCGCTCCTTCGTCAACATTTTCTAGATCAATTTCTGGGCCAAGTTGCTCAATAGCACTTCTTACTATTTCATTGATCTTTTCAAATCCATAAAAAAGAAGGCTTTCATAAGGAAGAATAAAATCACCTTCTTGAGCAGTTGCAGAGACATCATCTTTCATAGATTCTACACCGCCTTCATCTGGCAAAGCACCTTCAGCCTCATTCACCATTCCCAGTTCCAAAGCATCGTTTTCTAGTAAGGGAGGTGGTGATGTTTGTTCTGCATCCATCATTTCTGGTCTATCTACTAATGCCATTTTATCTTTCCTTTTTGTTTGTAAAATTAACTACCGAATTTTCTTCTGTACTCGTCTTGCATACTCCACCCTTGCTTCATACTGCTGCCTTCATCAGAAAAATAACCTTCGCTAAAACTATTCATTTTAGATTCAGCCATTCTTACTGCTTTACCTTTTAATGTTCTCATATTATTTGCTATGTAAGAGTAATTATTTTCTGATTCAAAGTTATAAACAACTTGTCTTGAAAGTTTTCCTTCAGCAGGTTCATTTCTATAAACTTTTACTTTATTTCCATCTTGATCCATAAGTTCGTCACCAACATTTAACCACTGTACAAGACTAGCTGTTCCATCTGATTTTACCATCCATTCATTTTCAGAAACCATAGAATCATTTAAATGCCATATATTAGCTTTAGATACTAAAAGATTAATAATAGGTTTAGCTTCTAGTGAAGTGTTCCAACGTCTAATCTTAGAATTTTCTGGAAAGGACATAACCATATCGCCTATTTTTAAATTCTCAATATTTTTACAAGAACCGTCCTTCATTAAGATTTGTGTTCCAGCAACCCAACAAGGACCACCACCATCATCATCGCCATCATCACCTCCCTCGTCATCGCCATCATCATCATCATCAGGATCGGACATAGCTTCTGCTTCTGCTTCTGCTTCTGCTACATCTGCTGCTGCTTCTGCGTCTGCTTCTGCTGCTGCTGCTTCTGCTGCTTCTTCCGAAGTTGCTTCAGAAATCTCTTCTGCTGCTATATCCTCTTCGTCTACATCAAAACCGGCTGCTGCTGCTTCTGCTGCTTCTGCTGCTTCTGCTGCTTCTGCTTCTTCTGCTGCTGATGCTTCTGCTGCCTGTGATATTGCTTCCGCAATACTTACGCCGACTTCTGAAATAGCTCCAAATGTGCCGGGTTCAATATCATCATCAGGTCCGTGACCTTCACTATCTGGACCCGATGCTTCTGCTTCTTCTGCCGCTTCTTCTTCCGCTTCATATAGTGCTAGTTCAATTTCAAGTTGGGTTTTTTGATTAGGAACTCCAGCAGCATGAGGTTCCCCAAATAATGGTCCTTCAGCAAAATATGCTCCTTTTGCCGCGAGAGCCGTGTCAGCCTCCTCTTCAGTAATTGGCGCTGGTGCAAGTCCTAAATAAGACGGAATAGCACTAAAAAAATCTATTGTTCTTCCCGGTGGTTGCCCCCACATAGCAGCTTCTAGTTCTATAGCGTTATTAAGTGCTTGAGCATGATTTGCAACACCAACTGCCCCTACAGCAAGTCCAATAGCTGTAGATACAGGTTCAGGTACACCTAAGAAACCTAGAACAGCGTTTTGTGCTGCTCCCGTGAAAGCAGCTTCTACACTAAAAGGATTAGAACCGAATATATCTGGTTCTGTATAAGTATTAACATCTGGTTCAGTGAATCCTAATGTATCAGTAATACTGGATATTCCTAGCGCATCAGCAACACTAGATATTGCTCCAGTAGTATTTTCCGCTCCTGTATTCGTATCTTGACCTTCTGTATCTGTATCATCACCATCATCATCCGAACCATCATCTGAGACATCATCTAGTGAAACAATCGGAGTAGTAGGAACAGGCGAAATAACTTCAGAAGTATCTTCAGGTTCTTGTGACGAAAATGCAGAAAAATCATAGCTTGGATAGTAGTTTGATTTTTTTGGAATAAAACTATCTGAACTAGAAAAATCATATTGAGGCGATTGATATTGAGGTTGACTAAACCCTCCTACAACAGGAATAAAACCACTTGACCTATTAGAAGAAGTAATAGAAGGATCAGAAAAACCTCCTACAACTGGTACAAAGCCTTGATATTCATCTGCATACGCCATTAAAGACTATTCTTTCATTTTAGAATCTGATTCAGCCGATACCTTGAGGTTCACCAATGTTTCCAGCAAAGCCAGCTTCCCCTGCAATCGGCGCATCTCCAACTCCGATTCCGCCACCACCAGTTGCCGCTGCATCATTTGGGCCAACTGTTTGAGGTACTCCTCCAGCGGCTCCCATAGCTGGGGGTTGCTGACCAGCGGGAGAAGGTTCTTGGCCTGTCGGTTGTGCATTTATACCTCTCAAAATATCTGCGAAAATAGCTGCGTCATTTACGTCGTTTACAAGCAGATCAGGATCAATATCTTGACTAATAGCAAGTTCTTTTATAAGGTTTGGAATCTTGATAAAAGGAGCAAGCATTGGATTGGAAATAGTTTGAAGAAGTGTAGTAAGACGCTGACTACGTACTTCCTTTTGAACTACTGCGCTTGTACCTCGTGGTTTGATTTCAAGATCACCGTGTATTTCAGGCATGTTTGAATTAAACTGCATGTTCCATTGAAAGTAAGATTCTCCAAGAGGCTTTAAAAGAAAATCATCAATATTCTTGATAACAGTCTTAATACTTAATCCTGCACTGGACATAAGCATACTTAAACCAGCGGCAGTTCTTCCTGTTCCTGTAACACCTGTCTGCCCGTGCATGATACTTGGAATACCAGTTTGTTCGTCAGCAAGTTGTCTTGCTTTGTCGTACATCTGAATATTCTCTCCAGCAGTATTAGGAAACTTGATACCGTTGATAGCTGTTCCTGTTACACCAGATTGCCTTCTAAAAACTTTACCGGGAAATACATCATAAGATTGTCCCGGTACAAGTTGTGTTTCATCAATGTCAAAAACTAGATTGCCAGCTAAAGCAAGATTGTCAATAGCCATTCTTACGTGACCGTTCATAAGAAGCTGGCTATCTTCCATATTTTCTGCAACACCTACACCAAAAATCTGATAAGGGTTGAGTTCAAACGGAAATGAGTAGTAGGGTAGTCTAGTAGGAAGAAACGGATTAGAAACAATTCTAAGAACTTCTTCACCACAAACCCAGACGTTTACCTGAACAGATCGTCCCGAATCTTCCGATATTTCAAGACCAGCTTCTCGCGCAAGTGCCGTATCCATGATACCCCAGTATTCCAATACTTCATAACGATTTTTCTCATTATTAGTATCCTTTTCATTATTGTACAAAGTACTTTCAAAATAGCGTTCTTGATAGTTTGGACCTTCATCAAGAACTCGTTTAATAGCGTCTTCATCGAATAAAGGACGATTAAGAAGATCACGCAATTGCTCCCTGTTAAATCTGTGTCTTTCAATAACGTATTCACAATCACTAATAGAGGTAGCAGAAGGATCAGGATAAAAATCCCAACAGCTAACAGAGCTTAAACGAGGAACAGTCTTTTCGTAAGGTTCGTACTGTTTCTCGCCTTCAGGGCTACCTTCTTCTGGAACTGCCCAGTTGTGTACTGTCTTGCTATAATTAAACGGTCCTTTTACAACACCAGTGCCTAACAAAGAACACTCAAACAAAGAGTGCCTCATAATAGTTACTGCGTTAGTATCCAAAAGCTGATCTTGAATGCACTTTTCCATATAACGTGCGGATTCTCTTGCTGGAGCTATTTGAGGTGCATTTGGAGCTTTAGCTACGCCTTCTTCTAAATTAGCACCTTCGTACTTATTACTTAGACCCGCAAGAAGAGTAGCTTCTGTAGCACCCGGTGGAAGTTCTTTTCCGTCACCGGGAAAACCATAAGGGCTTTCTTCTTGTTCTGGTTGTTGTGGTTGCTGCGAAAGATGAGCGAACTCAGCAATACCTTCAGGAACAGGTGTAGACTCCACAGTAATAGGAAACTTGTTTTGTGAAAATAAAATATCTACAATCTGTCCGTAAGCAGCAAGTACCTTTGTCTTTGTAATCTTTATAAAGACTTTACTACGCTCGTTATCACGGTACTGTGTGGTAGAATCGTAGATACCGCGATAATTTTTATAAGCTTTAAGCCAGCGTTCTTCATCAGGTCTACGACCTGTTTCAGCATCCATAAACCTTGATTTTACTAAGCCTACTAGCTTATATTCTTCGTATTCATCCATATTAAGATTACTTTCGTACTATTTTCTAGCTATGAGGAGATTTACTAGCAAGACTGCCAAGAACTTTAGAATCTACGTTCTTGCCGCCACCCTTTTTACCAAAGTCCTCAATAAGAACACCGTGTTTGATTTTCATATCAAACTCAGCCTTTTCACGGTAAAGCGCACTTTCGTTTGCATCATTCATCTCGCCCTGTTTGGACATCTGATTCATAATGTAATCTTTACCGTACATCTGTTTGTTTCCGTATGGCATAATGTTATTCCTTTTTTTTCTAAGTGGGTAAATCAAATAATTGTCTCATTTCTTCTTCGTACTGTTCTAATGTTCCTAAAGGTGTTTCACCCTTAGTATCTTTTTGAAATAGTTCTCTTCCAAAATCTTTTTGTAAATTTTGACGATTAACTTCTGGCATTTCACTTGGTTTAGGTAAACTTTGAGCGTAGTTATATCTATCAAGTGCAGACGTAGTGAAGTCTTCTTCTGTATATTTATGAGTAGCTAAATCGTTTCTTGCTTCAATAGATGCTTGATCTCGAAAATTCTGAGCATATTGATCATACATTCTATCAGCAGCAGTTTCTAAATTAGGATCACCGCTTACCTCAAATCGTTGAGCAGCTCTTAGATAGTTTTCCATTTCATTCATATCTAAAGATTGCGGTAATTGAAGACCAAAATCCGGTGCAAATCCTCCTTCTGGTCTTTCCCCTATTGTAGTAGGATCAAAAGTCTGTAAACCAGTTTCCAAGCCAGCTTCTTTTAGAAGAGGACCAGCTAATGGCCGTGTTACAGGATGAAAAGATGCTAACCCTGCTGCTGTTCCTGCAATAATAGGACCAATAACATTTTTAAGTTTGTTTCCATCTCTAAGTCGGCTGTACAACCAATCTGAAATTCTGTCGGGCATCCCCTGATCTGGTTTATAGTCAGGATTTTCTGATGTATCCAAAACATCTGCTGGATTTTTCCATTCAGATGTTTTAGATTTAGGTTCTTCTACAAGTTCATCCGTTGGTTGTGTCTCTACTTTTGTTTCTTTAACTTCAGGCGTAGGTTGTAGTTTTTGTGCTTTTTGTTGTTTTGCTTTATTTTCTTCTTTAATATCATCTTCAAGCATATTAAATGCAGTTAAATAGAATTTCCGTGCATCTGTAGCACTATCAAATTCATCTACAGGATTCATACTAAATATTTCATCGTAAATAATTTCTGGAGAAATACCGCCTCTGTGCGGAGAGATACGTTCTAAATTTTGTTTAGTACTTTTAGCATCTTCAAAACTAATCTCTAGTTCTTTTTGAAGTCTTTGTATAAATCGATTATCTTTTAGGTTTGTTTTTAGTACATCTAAACCAGCCATAGAGCCTTCAACATTAGTTGGTAATCTACTTAAATCAAGACTGAAATCTTTATTATATATACCATCTGAACTAAAATCAACATTAACAAGAAAAGGAAGATGACCTGTACGTAAATCTAATTTTCTTCCTGTTGTTTTTTCATATTCAAATATTTCATCACGATACATTTCTCTCCATTGTTCTATAAACAGTTCTTCTTGTTTTTCCATCATTCTAGCAGCATCATCCATATAATTAGGATCACCGATTACTCCACCATAAGCTGACTGTATATTTGTTCTTCCTTCAGAAGTTTTTTGTGGATTAAGAACATGTCCCATAAGTTGTTTTAAAGCATTTGACATATCAGGAAAAGTGTCAAGATAAAAAGTTGAAGTTACTGCTCTCATATCTTTTGCATATTTAATAGCTCTTCTACCCCAAGAATCGTAGTCTCGTGATTGAGTTCTTTTTGTAAATCCTTCATCTCCTTGCGAAGCTAATTGAGAGGAAATTTTATTAGAAAAACTACCTTCATCATCATCAGGAAATAACCGTTGTCCATTTTGTAAACCTTTACTATTTTTAATGTTTTCAATAAAAGCAGCCATAGCATCAGATATTTGAAAATTATGATACTTTTTCATACCACTTTCTTCTAGTGTACCTGATTTACTAAAATCTGGTTGAAAAACAATCATTTGTCTTTCAGGATCGTAGTAAGGAATTGATTTTCCTGCACCATAAGTTAAATTAAATAGCTTTTCTAGTCTTGTAGGAATAAAATGAGACATGTACATAAAATTTCTTATATCTTGATCTGGAATAGTTTGTAAAGAAGTTATAAGAGTCTCAAAATGTTTAGAGGGAGAAACTGATTTAGCTATAGATGGAGCAGCTCCTTCAGCACCAATTAAATCTCTTTTTTGAGCAGTTATTCCTTTTGTTAATAAATCTACTTTAAGTGTTTTAAATTCAGGAAGCCAACTTGGAAGTTTTCTGTTTCCTACAAGAGGTTCAGATTGCCATCCTACAACATTTGAAGAGACAGCATCGACTACATCTCCTATTATACTTGCCGCTGCTGGTCTAGAAGTTACACCTTGAAAAAGATCGTTCACCATAAAATTAGTATTAAATGCAGTTTTTAAAGGAGAATCTAGACTTTGCGATGTTTTATCGTAATACGTTTCTAAATTTATTATTCCTTTCATCCAACTACTTATTGTTTTAGATTTATCGCTATTTGAAATGTTTATATATTTTTCTAAGTTCTTTTTCAATGAATTTTCTATTAATTTTTTTTCTGCATCTGTTCTTGACCTAAATTTATTTCCATCTTTAACACGACCATAATTTGTAATTAAAATATCATCAACACTATCAGCAGATATTCCTTTATTATAAAAAGCTAATAAAATTGCTTCTCTTACAGTAATAGTTTCTTTTTCTATTTTTGTTTGTAAATCTTTTACACTTGGAAGTTCATCTCCAAATGATTGAAAAAAACCAATTAACTTTTCAGCATCAGCTTTTGGAACTCTACGAGTAGCTATAAAACCTTTATCTTTTTTAGCCATGATCAGCAATCAAACTTCTTATAAAGTGCTTCCATTCTTGCTAGGTCCAGTTCAGCACTAGGAACAGCAGAATCAGTCTTCTTTTTTGTGTACTCCACTTCTTTGTACGGATAAGCTCTTTCTTCACCCGTATCATAAGGATTGAAGTTAAACTTACTCAAGTTTGTACCAAAAGAATGAAAGATAAAAGGAATGTGATCTGTTGTAGTTTTTTTCTTAGCCATATTTAATATCCAAACACTTGGTTAGAGGGTTCGTAAGATTGTTGTTGTTTAATAGAGTTGAACATCGAACTGGTTGCATAGCCGGTCTGGCGCGTCATGCACATGTATCGTAGGGCATCATACGCATGATCCTCTGCTTTAGTGTCTACGTCCTCTGAATTAGTGCGAGACAAAGGTAAAGTGGGAAGAGTGCGTATGAGATTTGTACAAGTGCTAAAGATACGCAAACCGTTACCACCTTTAGAACTTAGTGGCTTGTCTTCATCAAGTCTTCTGTGAAGTTCGATTTTTCCGGCCATGCGATTTCTATCCGCTGGTATAAATCTTGCACCGTTGCGGATCATTGTTTCAGCAATACTTGGTCCTGTGCCGTGATTTGACCAACAAGACCCGTCAAGAACATTTTGCGTCATAGGAGGATCGTCGTATTCTAAAGCAAGAATAAGACTTGCTAGGCTTTCTCCTGTATGTCCTTTTTCGTACAATTCTCTATACACCCATATTGTCCCGTCCCAATCTACCGCGCCCCATAAGACACAACTAGGGCTACTGTAACCGTAATCCATTGCTCGTATACGGGGCCAACTAAAGGGAACTTCAAATGGTTCAACAACATGTACTGATCTATCGAACTCATAAAATGCTGCCCCTTCCGCAACATCCCAATCTCCTTCAAGTAGCCTACGTCTTTCAACTTCAGGAAGACTGAGAAGCATTGATTCATATTCGCCTGACTCCGCTAGATAAGGGTTGTCCGTTAATCTTGCAGGAATAAACTTTCTTTGAAACAACGGATTTTGAGTTCGTGGATTTCTTAAAGTTCTTCCTGTTTCAGGATCAATCGCCCAGAACGGTGTGTTTGGCGGTACAGGATCAATAAACATCTTTTTAATCCACCATCCACCTTGACCACCGGGGTTAGCTGATGCCCTCATATAAGTCTCTATAGTTGGGTCTGTGGTTCTTAGGCGACTTCGTAGATACGTCCACACATACGGTGTAGGATAGTGTCCTAGTTCGTCAACACCAATCCAAGTGAACGCTTGTCCTTGATATCGTGTTACGTCGTGGTCTTTGTCTACGTAGCTAAACATTGCTGTTGCACCGCTTGGGAAAATCCACGTAGACTTTGATTCTCTGAATACTGCTCCGTTAAATGCTTTAGGATAAAGTTTTCTTGATTGTTCGATTAGTTCCGTGAGTTCGGCAAGTGTTCTTCGCAGTAGAAGTGCTTTGTGATTAGGATTATTTGCATAGCGCAGGAGATCAACAAGCATCGCGTATGATTTGCCACCGCCCGCAGCACCTCCGTAAAGAACTTCTTTTTCCGGCGCTGCAAGAAAGTCGGTTTGTGGACCTTCGTTAGGTCTGAATACGAGTTCTGTGTCGTCCTCAAGGTTTTGTCGTACAGAAGCGGGTAAATTGTTAATGAAATCATCGTCTATAACTCCACCTTGTTTTGATACTTTATCAGCAGTTTTTATATTTTCTTTCTTTTTAGTAAGTTTTTTAAGGCTTGCTTCAGCGCGTTCTATTTTTTCCTTTTGTCTTTTAATATTACGCCTTGCTTCAACTCGCTTCTTTTGAACGCTTGATTGTTGATATTTGCCCTTTTCGCCGGGTTTAAGCTTTGGTCTTCCTCTTTGAGCCATGATGTACTATTTGTAGTTAGCGCGACGAGTGTTGTTCGTGTAGACCTTACCGCCGCCTTTCATTCCTTGAAAACCTTTATTTTTCTTTTTCTTTTTATTTTTCTTGTTTAATAACTCTCGAATCAATCCATCATATTGGTAGGGTGTCAGCAACGTATCTCCCGGTATCGTTGGTTCCAACGACATTTTTTTAGAGCGGGCTTTTTGTTTTCTGAAAAATTTTATTTTTTTGTCTAATTCTTCTTCTTCATCCATTGTATTTAGCCTTTCTACCTGATACTTTGCCACCGTGTGCGTAGCGTTTGTTGTGGGTTGTGTAGACTTTACCGCCACCCATGTACTTTTTTACTTTACCGCCTTTTTTCATTTTAGGATCAGCAGTAGCTACAAAATCTTTAGCGTGTTTAATTTGATCTTCTTTTGCTTCGTTAAGTATTTTCATAGCAGCGTCATATTCTGGACTATTCGTTGGTGGTTTACCATTATTAGCATCCAACATTTCTTGTTTAACCGCGTAAGCTTCTGCTACTGTCATATTACTAGGCATTATATTGTCTCCCCCTCTAAGGTAACGTCTTTAAGTTCATTTTTAGCAGGAAGCAACACAACACCATGTACGACCTGTCCTGTAATCTCCTGTGTTTGTTTCTTTGACACACCAATACGGTCTAAAATAGACTCAGCAGCCTTCATACGCATGTCCATCTGGTTCAGCGGTGTAGTGCCATCAGCGTCCAAGCCTTCTACTATTCTTGTTGCTGCTTTAACGCCATTTACAGCCAGATAGTCCTTTGTACGTGCTGCTATCTCTTCTCGCATAGACTGCATAAGCTTTGATCTGGATGTGTTATATCCTGCTGTACGCATGGCTTCGCTTATCTTTCCACCATTTTCAAACAAAGCGTCTAAGAAGCTTGCTTGCTTCTCTGTAAGCTTACGCTTTGGATCAGTACGAAATGGTGTACCAGCTATTGCTTTACCAGACACGATATTTCCAATTTTTAAAATAAAAATTCATATTCTTTAATTTTATCTCCATACTTCTGAAACTATTTCGTGTCCACACATAGGACAAAGGTTTTTTTCTACATCTTCTAAATAAAGAATGTACTCACATTTTGTACACTGTTGAAATTCTTTAGTGTCAAATCCATCGTCGTGTTGATACGAATTGTTATCGTTACTAGCCATCGTTTGTTGAATTAAGGTCTTTTGATTCTTTGTTGCAGTTGCAAGTTTCGTTAACACAAACATAAGTACAATCACACCCTTTGCATCCATCGCAATTACAATAAGGATTCTTACACGCTTTAGATGCCATACGTATAACCATTTCCAATAAAGAATCTAGCTCTTTCATTCATACGCTTGGCTTATGCAAAGCAATTACAAATCCAAATGGGTTGTTGTCGGAATAAGGATGATTGAGACGTAGCACTGCACTTTTATTTTTAGAATAATCTGTGTAATTAAGAATAGTATCGTCAACTTGAAATTCTACAGGTTGCATAAAGGACACACACCGTCCTTCTATAATCATTCTTCGTATAAAAGATACAGTGCCTTCTAAGCTTTCAGAGTCGTGTCGTGCTACTTCAAGAATTGTCTCTTCATTTAAACACACAACGCTGGAGTGTATGATATCCTTTTTCTTCCAACTTTCAGCAGCTACAGTGTTGGTAGCTAACATAATAACACAAGATAAAAATAAAAATAAAATTATCCTTTTTGTGAAAGTTGTAAAAAAATTAAAAATGATAATCTCCATTGCGTTTGTGTGTGTGTGTGAAAGATGGAAAATAATGTTGAATCAATCCTTCCCTCTTTTGTATAAAAAATAAATGATTTGAGGAGATATGACTGCACATTATTTTCATCTTATTATACATTATAACAATGATTTAGCACTTTGTCAAGTAAAAAATAAATAAAAGTTAATATTTTTTATAAGTTGTTGATTATAAAAGAAAAGATAGTAATGCTTTAACAAGCTAAATCTTACGTATTTTCTAACATTTTGTAGATTTTAACACACAGAGAGAGAGAAAATAAAATATGTCCTAGTAATGGAAGGAGGGGGGAGGAGTGTGATGATTTTACATAAAGAAATAAAAAAAATTAACTTTAGTGCATTTTTTACTTGACAAGATGCTATTTCAGGTGTATAATAGGAGGTACTCCTGCGCGGAGGTAGTATATACATATCATACAAGGTATACTAATTAGTACTAATTAGCTCTGAGTAGAGGCTTGATAGTAGTTTATAAGCATTTTTACATGTATCTCTTTGAAATTATAATAAAATTCTTGGTTATGTATATAAGTATACGGAGCCCCCCCAGTGGCCCATCCCTCCCCAGCCTAGTTTGTTCTCATTTTGTTCAACAAAATTGACATAAAGTCATCGGCGATAAATCTTGATAGTCTATATAGCGAGAATGCCAAGCTTTCCACACAATACAGCTCTTATACGCACGCAGATGCACGCAGGCATGATTTGTTTATACTGACAACAAAATTATGAAGTTTGAAAACAAGCACTGTCTGGGGCGGGGTGGCGCACTACCAAGAACACACCACCAATAAAGCCTTATGCAATCAAACCAGCACCTTGCGGATATATCACCAGCCAGCACAGCCTATCAGGCAAAAAAAGAACCCGGCGAACATGCCGGGCTAAGTTTGGGAGGGAGACTGTAGTAAGGGGAAGTTTTATGTGAATTGTGATACTGTCGAGATCGTGTCCGGGATGGTTGCTCGTACTTTCCTTTCTGCATCGTGAGCCATAGCGTCAAATTTAGCAGCGTGCAGAGAATAACGCAGCGGATAATTGTCCTCGTCAGGTTCCGATTGAAACTGAAACACGGTCACCAGCCCGCCATAATCCATTTGTTTAATCGTGCCAACGCTCAAATCCCTGTTAGAGACGTAAATCTCGTTGTGTGTTTTGCACTCTTGGAAGGTTAATTCCGCCATCACTTTCGATCCTTTCAAGCTGGGAAAACTGCACTAAGCCAGTGATAGACTAGCGCACCAGTGCACAATGTCAAAAGAAAAAACAGAACGTATTCCCACAGTGCCATCGCGCTAGATCCCACAGCCGTAGATAGACCAGATTACACCAACAATCACCAGACCGCAGATAAAGCCCAATGAGAAATCGTGCAGCGTCTGTTTCATTTCATGCCCAACTCTTTTGCAAGGCGAAGATTGAAATCTTGAACCCGGTCTATTTTTTCCTCAACCCGGTCTATTTTTTCCTCTAACCGCTTAAGCTCATCCAACTCTTTTGCGTGATCCCGGTCATTTTTTTCCTCTATCCGCTTGAGCGCATCAAGCG
>TARA_R100001594_G_scaffold23138_1_pt1 | contig 12725 bp, 19 predicted proteins | sample TARA_R100001594 | Tara Oceans TARA_R100001594 (sample SAMEA2622752) | marine metagenome | biome: marine biome (ENVO:00000447); feature: marine epipelagic mixed layer (ENVO:xxxxxxxxx); material: "saline water (ENVO:00002010), including plankton (ENVO:xxxxxxxx)" | depth 150 m | reverse complement strand
AGGAGCCGTAAACGTCACTGCTTACGCTTCTAAGAAGTACACAACTTAGTAACTAGTTAAGTGTCTTTTGCTGATGACTTAACAACAATGCTTGATAGCCCCTTCGGTGTGACTATTTCCGCCGGGGGGGTTTCAGCTAAAGGTATTTTGAACCAACCGACTTCTTTAGCGGTAGGGGATTCTATTATTTACACCGATTACGTTCTTCATTGTGAAGCTAGTAAATTCGGTTCTGTTGCTACTGGGTCAACGATGACAGTTGACGGAACAGCGTATGAAGTACGAGAAGTGCAAAAAACTGATGACGGGTTAGAAGCTCAAATTTCACTTAGCAAGACTTGATATGGCTACCAAACGAGAAGCGATCCTTTCAAGGCTTGTCACGCAACTTTCAGGGACTACGGGGTGCGGTTCAAGGATTTATAGGTCACGGGTTACAGCAATTAATAACAGGTCTGGTAATTCTCTAGTTATTGAACCTATATCAGATACTTGTGATATTAATGTTTCAACACCCAAATGCGATTGGACTTTACTAGTAAAAGTTTCGATTATTGCTGTTGGTGATGCAAGTACGAGCGCAGATAAAGCGGCGGACAGCTCAGTAGAAAGCATGTATGCCAAAATGACTTCTGATCTCACTGTCAATAACAATGCTTTAGACGTTCAATGTCAGTCCACAGATTTTGAAATGGTTGATGCGGATCAGCCAACGGCTGTAATAAGCACAAATTTTGCAATCAAATATCGCACTGATGTTGATTCTATTAGCTCTTAATATGTCTACGTAGCAGAAGCCATCTAATATAAAGGCATACGATACAGAATTTTTGAGCCGTGGCACTTCTCTCTAGAAAAAAAACAATCCTTGTCAAGAATGAAAGTAGCTATGCAACAGACCCAACGCCTACAGGTAGCGCCAATGCGATACTCGTTCGGGATTTGGAAATTACTCCTCTAGAAAGTGATGTTATAGAGCGAGAATTAATAAAAGCTCACCTCGGAAACTTTGAACAATTATTAGCTAATCAAAGAGCTGTTGTTTCGTTTACTTGTGAACTAGTAGGAAGTGGAACAGCCGGGACTCCTCCAAAATTCGGACCTGCCCTAGAAGCCTGTGCAATGTCTGTCGCTAATGTTAGTTCTACTAGTGATACATATACGCCGATAAGTGCAGCTAGTTCAATGAAATCAGTGACAATTTATGTAAACGTAGATGGTGTAAATCATGCGGTTACTGGCTGTCGTGGAACATTTAGTATCTCAGCCGAGCTTAATGAAATACCTACAATTTCTTTTGAATTTACTGGTCGTTACAATAATCCTGCGGACGTAACGGTGCCTACTTGTACCTACTCTAACCAGGCCTCGCCTCTGCTTTGGAAAAATGGAAATACTTCTAGCTTCCAGTTTTACGGTTATGCAGGCGCTCTGCAAAGTTGGGAATTAGAGATGGCTAATGAGGTTATATATAGAGAGCTTGTTGGTGGAACAAAAGAAGTATTAATTAGCGACAGAAAACCAGCGGGAACTTTAACATTAGAGGCTGTTCTTTTGGCTGGACATAATTTCTTTGCTGATGCGGTTGGCAGTTCAACGGGAACTAACAAATGGACTCACGGCACAACGGCTGGCAATAAGATAGAGGTTAGTTGTCCTACCTCTGACATCGGTGCTCCTTCCTATACTAATTCCGACGGAATCCAAATGTTGGAGCTTCCATTTGTAGCTGTTCCTAATAGCGGCAATGATGAGCTTTCAATAAAGTTTTTCTAGCGTGAACGAGTAACAGGGTCTACTCTTAGCGCATAGCAAAATTAATTTATGTTTGTCTTAAAAACAGGGTCTAGTTATAAATGGCCTGTTAGTTTCATGCAGCCCTCAGATGGAGGGATAAAAGAGAAACAAACTTTTGACGCCGAGTTTAAAAGACTCTCTCAAGCTCGTATAAACGAAATTCAATCATCAGCTCAAAAACGTATTGAAGCGGCTGACGACGGCAAAATAATAGATGATGATATTACAGATTTATCTGTAGCTGATGAAATCCTTTGCGGTTGGTCAGGAGTTGTTGACTCTGACGGTGAGCCTATACCTTTTACGAAAGCTACAAAAAAGCAATTATTAGATATTCCAATGGTAGGGGCTGCATTAATAGAAGCTTATTTTAATTCTCTTATTGAGGAGAAAAAGGGAAACTAGAAGGCGCAGCGGCGTTCTGGGCAGGCGATAAGGTTATAGACGAAACTTTCGCTGACGCCGCTGCGCTAGGAGTTAAAGGAGTTCCAGAACCAAAACCAAATGTTTATGAAGTTATAGAAGAGGCATGGCCTGCGGTCTGTTTCTTTTTGTCTGTTCAAACTCAGTGGCGCTCAGATTCTGGGGTCTTGATGGGCTTGGACTACAACGCTGTTAAATGGATGATGGAACTACTTGAAGTAAAAAAGCCCGTTGAGATGATGAATGATTTGCAGATAATAGAGGCTAAAGTAGTTGAAGTAATAGCCAATCGCAAAGAAAAATAGATATGGATCTAAAAACCGCTTATATAGTCAGCACTAAAGTCAAAGGAGCCAAAGAGCTTACTAGTTTAAAAAAGTCTTTAAAAGGTGTCAGCGAACAAACTAATAAGGCGGCTGGTGCTTTTAGCAGATTAAAAAAGGCTGGTTCGGGCTTAATGGGCGTTCTTGGCTCATTAGGTGCTACGGCGGCGGTAAGTGGATTCTTGAAAGCTGGAATTGATATGCAGCGAACTTCTAAGACTTTAAAGGTCTTAACTTCAGAATTTAACGAACATGAGAAGGTGTTGGGTTTTGTAGATGTTGCGGCTGATCGTTTTGGGTTAAGTCAACAAAGAGCCACTAAAGGTGTTTCTGATTTATTCGCTCGTTTAAGGCCTATGGGTATTGGATTAGAGCAAATAAAAGATGTTTATCTAGGGATTAATAATGCAGCTTTGAGATATAACTTATCGGCTGCCGATACAGAAGGGGTAATGCTTCAATTGAGTCAAGCTCTTGGCTCTGGGGTTTTGCAAGGTGATGAATTTAGAAGCGTTATGGAAAGACTGCCAGCGGTGGGGCAAGCAATTGCGGAAACAATGGGGGTAACAGTAGGGGAATTAAAGCAATTAAGTTCTGACGGGATGTTGACAACTGACAAAATAATCGAAGCTATGGCGAAATTAAGAAATGCAGAAGCTCCCAAACCTGACGCTTTCAAGTTATACAGAAAAGCAATGGAGAACCTTTCAACTACTATTGGCACTAAATTATTGCCTGCTTTTACTCCACTAATTCAGGCGGTTAATGTTGTTCTGAATTGGTTTAATAAGTTACCGGGGCCAGTCCAAACAGTTATTGCAGGTTTTACAGCTTTAGCCGCTGGAATTGTAATTATTGCGCCAGCTTTAGGGATTTTGAGTACAGGCTTTGGTGCTTTAGTTGCTGTTTTAGGTGTTGTCGCAGGGGCAGCGGCGGCTATTCCAATAGGTATGGCTGCTATCGGTGCGGCTGCAATAGCCTTGGGTGTACTTATTTATAAATTCAGATCTCAAATCGCTCAAGCTTTTAGCACTCTTGGCGAAATATTGACAGCCCCTTTTAGGTTGATGATTACTTTTGTTCAACGTAATTTAGGAGTCGTTTTAGGTCCGATTAATGCCATTATGAGAGCAGCAAGAAGAGCAGCGGCTGCGCTGACTTCCTTATTTAGAAAGCGTAGTAGGGCTAAATCAACAAGAAGCTCTAGAGAAAAGAATGCAGAGGGTGGCTTTGTCTCAGGTGCTCAGCTTTCATGGGTCGGAGAGCGTGGGGGTGAATACATCGTGCCGACAGGAAAAGCTGGAGCCTTTGCTAAAAATTACATGGCTGGTTTTAGAGGTTCTTCTGCTATCCCACGCAATGCGGAAGGCGGTTATGTTCCAAGCAATGCCAGCGTCAACATCACCACCGGACCTGTGCAACAAATGGGCGGCACTAATTATGTAACCACTACAGAAATGAGTAGAGCTGTTCAAAGTGGCGTTAGGCAGACGCTTGATCTGTTGCGGTCTGACATGAACTTGCGTCAATCGATGGGGATTGTTTAATGGCTAATTACGATATTTTCGGAGCTTTAGAGTATTACAACGACCGAGCAAATGTGATTGATTCGTCAACAAGTAAAAGAGCGCCTGTTAGACAATGGCAAAACTTCTTTCAAGCTCCTGAAGCAATTACAGTCGATACAAGCGTTACCGGTGATTATTCTTATCTTGCTTTTGATGTTGATGGATTTGGCTCAACTGAAGCGGGCTCAATCTCTAATTTGCGTGTATCGTTAGCGGCAACGGCTGATATTGTTGATTTAACGGATGCAGCAATGGCGGCAACAGCAGAAAAGTTAATTATTGCTTCTTTATATATTCAAACAGCAGGTGGCGACGTAATTAGTGGGTCAGCAACTTTAGTTAGTCGTTATATAGGGGTTATTAATGCAGCATCATTAAGTGATGAAACTGTTGAATGGACTGTCAACCCAGCTATTAATAAATTAAAAGCACAGATTCCAAGTAGAAAAATAACTTCCAATATTCTTGGCAGATTTGAGGGCCAGTAACTATGTCTTCTTCTTTTAGTGGCGCTTATCGAGACGCAAAGCCTTTTTCTGCTAAACCTCAAAGAAAGTCCGATGTTGCGACCTCAGCAAAGAGACAAGACGAATCACCCGCAAATAGTCCTGTCCCTCAGCAAGATATAGAGCTAGAGCAACGGGTAGGCAATGCAGGTGAAACAATCCCTATTGTCTTTGGTAAGCGGGCATCTAATGTTGGCGGTGTATGGGTTCAAGCTCCCTTAGTAAAAACATCATCGTATAACTTTGATTATTCTTTTTGCTATGTGCTCTCTCAAGGGGATATTGCGGCGTCAATTGTTAGTAGAGATATTTTCCTAGGCTCTTCTAATGCTGCTTACATAACAGGCAGTAGTACATGGACTATTGCAACTGAATATAAAAGCGCTGCTTATATCGCATCTAATGACACATATTGTCCTATTCCTGTTACTGGTATTAATTGTTATATCAATAGTGCAACTTGGTTGGCGGGAACTTATGAGGCAACGTCTGGAGGCGGTGGAACTTATAGAACTAGAGGTCCATCTGTTAGCTACTGGGGAGAGCGTTTTAAATGTGTAGGTACAGGCACGACTAATAATACATTAGTTACATTTACATTTAAGACTTATGACAACGCAACCGGGAACGATATTACTAATGCAGTCTGGGGTGATCCAAACCCAGAGTTACTTATAGGCGGTGGACCTTCTGGAGGTAGTAAGCCTTTAAGTGGATTTGGTTTAAATCCTGGTGAAACAGAGGGAGTAGGTGATAATTTAATAGATTTAGGCGCTTTACTTCCTAGCGGTGTAAATAACATTACCATTGTTGATACATTTAGCACAGTTAATACACAATATGATCCAGCTTATGCTGCCTCCACTGGTACGATTACTGGTTTTATTCGTGAAGTAGAACAGGGAACCGCTGCTAATGAAGGATCAGAAACGGGTAAGACTTATGACTACGCTGATATAACATTTTTAGGCATTAAAGGAGATATTTACACAGGTACAACACTAGAGCAACTTTTCGTATTTATTGATGAGGGAGTGAAAGTAGATTTATATTCAGCAGGCTTATCTAGTGGATCTTATGGGAATGGTTCTAGCAATCATTTTATTGATTTAGTTTTCTACTTATTCAAAATTTTTAAAGGACTAACCACCGGCGAAGCTGTTACTAGTGGTACGTCAATTAGTACAACTAATATTACTAATTTAGCGACATTTTGTTCTAATTATTCATTATTTTACAATGGCATTATTGCTCAAAATGTTAATATAATTGAATTAGCCTCAGACTTCGCAAGATTCTTTTTACTCTCTTTCGTTGCTGATGGTGGTCAATATCGTTTCGCTCCTTTACTTCCCTTGAATGGATCGAATCAAATTGATACAACCGCTTTAACAGCAAAAGCTACTTTTAATGAATCAAATATTTTGCCGGGCAGCTTCAGTAAAGAATATTTATCAGCAGAAGAAAGACAAGATATTACTGCAGTAATGCTTTACAGGGAGGTTACACCTGAGGCTGTAAGTGTCCAAAGAACAGTCACAGTTGCTTATGCAGCAACAGCCTTAGACGCTCCAATTGAACAGTTTGACATGACAGAATTTTGTGCTTCTACTACCCACGCCCAATGGATCGGGAAGCATGAACTTGCAAGGCGTAAACATGCAACGCATTCAATCTCTTTTGAAACTCCTTTATTTACAACTGATTTAATCCCTACCGATGTAATCAAGGTTGTTAGGCAAAGGAAAAATTCAGTAGGTGATGATCGTACAGAGACTAACTGGTATCAAATCAGTTCAATCAATTATTCGACTAATGGTACTTGCAGCATTAAGGCCGTTCACTTCCCAGTAGATGGAGATAGCAAGTCGGAAATAAGTAAGGATGTTACAAGTGGTTCATTTAGGGTGAGTTAACGATGGCAACCTTTCCGTCCTTAGAACCGACAACTCGTAGTCTCCTTTATGGAGATTATCCACAGGTAACGCATCAGGGCGTTAGTGGTGGTGATGTTCGTTTTTTAATGAGTTCAACAGATCGAATTACTCAACGCTTAACACTTGGTTATGAGTATTTGACTGAGGCAGAAGCTCAATCTCTGTTAGATCACTACAACACTCAACAAGGCAGCCTTATTAGTTTTGCTTTGTCTAGTTCTGTCTGGAGTGGATATTCATCCGCCCCTGTTTCTGCGTCAGACTATGAATGGCGCTATGCGGGAGCTTTTGAGGTTGGCTTGTCTGCCCCAATGCAATATGGCGCAACAATTGAATTAGAGAGCGTACCGATCTAATGGCTACTTTTCCAAGCATTATTCCAAGTGGTCGCATGTATACGCCCGGTGATGTGCCGATGACTTATCAAGCGTCCTTGAATGGATCGGGTACCGGGTTTAGACGAGGGAATAGACGTGTAAGCCAAACATTAAGCTTGAGTTATCAAAATATGACTGAAGCGCAAGTCACAGAATTTAGAACGCATTACGACACTCAGAAAGGGAGCTATGACATATTTTTCTTACCGTCTGAAACATGGACTGGATATACAACACCTCCTGTTTCTCTTGTAAGTGATCATGCTTGGTTATATGCAGGAGCTCCAACAATTGCCGATGGTTTTACAAGTCGTTGGAATGTAGAGGTAGAACTAAGAACCGTACCAATTGATATACATGATCTGATTTTTGATGGACAGGATGCATCTGATACGTGGACGTATACCCTAGAGGCAGGGTCAGCTTCTACAGCTAATCAGGATTACATTATTGAATCTACAGGTGCTTGATCTATGGCAATTACACTCACCGCCAAGCAAAAGCAAAGAATAGACACAGCTTCAAATTGGACAACAGCAAATCCAACTCTTTTAACAGGTGAGTTAGGGATTGAAAGTGATACAGGGAAAACAAAAGTAGGTGATGGTTCAACGGCTTGGACTTCTCTTGCTTATACAACTTTTGGAGGTCTCCCCAAAACTGGTGGCACCATGACCGGGGCAATCCTCGGTGATGATTCAACGTCTGCCAGTACTCCGGGTTATGCCTTTGATGGTGATGCAAATACAGGACTACTACGAACAGGAGCTGATGCGGTTGCTTTGGTAACAGGTGGCACCGCTGCGGTATCTGTTGATAGTTCCCAAAACGTCGTTTTAGCTGCGAACTTAACAGTTAATGGGACTACAACAACTATTGATACTCAAAATTTAGATGTAGAAGATAAGAATATAACTATCGGGAAAGTAAGCACTCCATCTGATACGACTGCGGACGGGGGAGGCATTACTTTAAAAGGTGCAAGTGATAAAACAATAACTTGGACAAATTCAACCGATTCCTGGGATTTTAATCAACACGTCAATATTGCAACGGGTACAGAATTTAAAATCAACAATGTCTCAGTCTTAAGTGCTACAGCTTTAGGCAGTTCTGTTGTTGGTTCTTCCTTAACTTCTGTCGGGACTATTGCTAGTGGAACTTGGCAAGGCACGGCCATAGGGTCGTCTTACATGACGGCGGGCACAACTTCTGCTGTTGGTGCTGTTCAATTAGAAGACTCAACTACAAGTACTTCAACCACTAAGGCGGCGACCCCTGCCAGTGTAAAAGCTACTAAAGATGTAGCTGATGCAGCTATTCCAAAATCATTAGCCGATGCAAAAGGCGATATTGTAACTGCAACGGCTGATAATACGCCTGCTCGTTTAGCGGCTGGAACTGATGGACATTTTCTAAAAGCTGATAGCTCACAAAGTACGGGTTTAACGTGGGCTGCTGTCTCAACAACTGACAGCACAAAATTACCTTTAGCGGGCGGCACCCTGACAGGTGACCTTTTACTAGACAATCAGAAGGATCTCAGATTTGGTGAGCCAGATAGTGCGGGCACTGAGTATGTAGCTTTTCAAGCTCCAGATACAATTGCAAGCAGTGTTGTTTGGAAGCTTCCAAACGCTGATTCCACTGTTAACGGCTACGCCTTAGTTTCTGATGGGTCAGGGAATCTAAGTTGGGCGGCTGCAGGCGGTGGAGCTAAAGGTAGTTCAGGTGAAGAAATATTTTGGGAAAATGAAAAACAAATGGATAATGACTATACAATTTCGGGATCTGGTTCAAAAAATGCGGGTGTTTTTGGTCCATTGACTATAGCGGCTACATTAACGGTGCCAAGTGGTTGTACTTTGTCTATCGTCTAGTTATGACTCTTACACTCAACGGCTCAGCAAATACAATCACTCCAGTTTCTGCTGTTCAGCCGGCAGGGTCAATTCTTCAGGTTATTTCTGGAGATACAACAACGGCTGTGGAAATAAATGGAACAACTTGGACTGATACAGGGGTAACAGCTACGATTACACCTGCAAGCGGTACTAAAATACTTGTTATGGTCAGACAGTCTTTCTCTACTCATAGAAATACTACTTCTGCTTACGGTAGTTTAAGACTGCTTAGAGATTCTACTGTTATACAGAATACTCACGGAACAACATATCACTACGGAATAAGAGCCGATGGCAACGATCATCGTTGGTGGAGAGGAGCGATTCCTTTTACTTATTTAGATACTCATGGTGCTGACGGAAGCACAGCAGTTGTTTATCACATGGAAATGGTGGGACAAAGCACAAGTGATACTCCTGAATACAAAGCTCAAGATGACAATTCTCCTTCATCAATTGTACTAATGGAGGTAGCTGTATAATGACTACTAAATATGATGCTATAAGGTCTCTTTGTCCTAATGCGGAATTTGCTCTAGTAGGAGGTAAAGATATAACTTGGCAGAAAATGAATGGGGAATCTGTACCTTCAGAATCCGAAATAACGGCAGAAATAACAAGACTAGATAAAGTTTATGAAGATAACAAATATCAAAGAGATCGGGCAGCGGAATTTCCAGATTGGCAAACACAATTAGATTATATTTTTCATCACGGGTTGGCAAAATGGAAGACGGATATTGTTCAACCTGTCAAAGAAAAATTTCCAAAACCTAGCTGATCATGTCAGAAGTCAAGCTAAAGCATTCAAGTGGAAATTCAACAGGGCTTGCAGCCCCGGCTGCTAATCCTTCTTCGGATGTCACCTTAAAAGTGCCGTCAACAACCGGATCGGCGGGGCAATATCTCAAGGTTGCTTCTGCTAATCACAGTTCAACAAATGCAGAGCTTGAGTGGGCTACTGTTTCAGCAGGAGCAGATTTAACACCTGCTTTCCAAGCCACTCAATCAGGTAACCAAACAATAGGAAATGGAGCCTATACGAAAATATCTTTAAACTCTGAGCTATTTGATTCAGATGGTGCTTTTGACCATTCAACTAATTATAGATTCACTGTTCCTAGTGGAGAAGGTGGAAAATATTGGTTTGCTTATTGTATTCGTTTTGGATATGGATTAGATGATAATGAAATCATACAAGGTCAGTTATTTAAGAACGGTTCAGACGAACCCCTTACGCAATCTATGTTTAGATCACCTTCAGGAAGTGGTTATAACCCAAGTGCTGTAAATTGCTCAGGTATTCTTACATTATCTGCATCAGATTATATAGAGCTTTATGTCTATCACAACGAGGGTGGAGATATGGCTACTTCAGCAGGCAGCACTTTCCTTGCTATGTACAAACTACAGGGGTTATAAATTATGATTACAGACGCAACCTTAATTGCACGACTTAAGAAGATTCACCCTTCTTTAACAGATGCAGATTTTTACCCTGATGGAACAGTGAAATTACAAGATGATACTAATGGAAAGGGTATGTATATAAAGTCTTGGACACATGGAAGTCTAAGCCAACCAACTGAAGATGAAATCAAGGCGGTGACATTATGAGTACAGTAAAAGTCAATGCAATTAGAGGTGTAGGAGCCTCAAGTGATGCGATCACTATTCACAATACTGATGGAACTTCGACTTTAAGTAGTGGTTCTAAGTTAAATAATTGTTCTACAGATGGGACTACTAATTTAACTGTTTCTGATGGAAACTTAGTTATAGGAACGGCTGGTCATGGTATTGACTTCAGTGCTACTTCTGGTACAGGTTCTTCAGAGCTTTTGCACGACTATGAACAGGGCACTTTCACGCCTACTGTAATTCCATCAGGGTCTGCTGGAACAATAAGTTATACAGACCAATACGGTTGGTATATAAGAGTAGGTAACTGTGTTTCTACATGGATAATGTTGAACTTCACTCAGTCTGGAACTTCTGGTAATTTACAAGTAGGAAGTCTTCCTTTTACCAGCAGCAGTAGTAACCATGGAGATATTGGGATATTCCAGTGTAATGATATGGAAAATAGTTGGGCTTCAAATGTAGGGCAATTTAATGCTTACCTAGCAGCGAGTAAAACATATATGGAGTTCAGAGGAACAAAAGATAATGGTGCTGCGGTTGCTTATCTGGACATGCAAGACATGCAATTCATGCGAGTCCAAATAAACTATCGTACTGATTAGAAAAACTATAGACCGTTTGCAAGTCTTAAAACTAAGCCCATTAAACCTGTTTTAATCGGAGATTAATCCTAAATGGCACTAACAAAGACAACAGAAAACGATCAAATAAATGTGGTCAAGAAATGGAATATACAGGTACGAACTGCTACTATTATCAAAGAAGATAGTGTAGACCTGAGTCGTACATTCAATAGGAGAACATTAGTACCTGGTACATTGCATGATGGCGATAACTTTATAGAGACAGACATCTCGTCTGAGGATGCCGATGTTCAAGCTATCTGTAACGCAGCGTGGACTACACAAGTAAAAGCAGACTATAAAGCTTTTCTTATAGCTACTAAAGACGCTTAACGGTAAAGGCGTTCAGGTAAAGGCGGTCTAGGCTCTAATAATTGACTATTTTTTTGTGCAATTAAATAAAGAGGCGCTAAAGCTACAAATAAGAATCCACACATAACGAGCGCAACACTTGTAGCTTTTAAAACAGCGCTTCTTACTATGTCATCGTCAAGCATGGCTTAATGTAGTTATTGTTCTTATTATGGCGAAATAGTAAAGGTTTACACATGGTTAGAAAGCTAATTGACGGTTTAGCCGTTGTTTCATTTTTGTTAAGTGCTGCTTTTGTTGGAGGTGGTGTTTATTCATTCCTTTGGATCTCAAATGAAGACAACCAGAAAGAGTTGATGGATAGCGCAGTAGAAAAGATCAAGGGAAACTTACCGATCCCTACTGTTCCTAAGACAACAGGCAAAGCATTGCCGTTCTAAGTGGAGATACCAGAAATACCTAAAATTGGTATTCGTAATATAAAAATTCAGGAAGTACCAGTTAGGCCGTCTTATTTAGATATAGAAGTCCCCGGTTGTACTTATCAACATCGTGATCAGAACTTACAGGCGAAACTCTTAATAACAGATCCCGGCGGTGTTTATACAAATTGCCCCGGTGGTGCTGGTATACCCAGTTTTTACCCGATGGACTGGAATCCAAAGGATATAAAGGTTATAGAAGAAAAACCCGTTGCTAGTAATGACCCGCCTCCACCTCCTGAGACAAAAACAGAAAAGCCAGCAATACCAGAGATCGAAAAGGAAGACGTCGAATGTCCCGATCCAAATAAGAACAATCCCCGCATAGGAGATATAGCGGCTAACGGGAAAGAAAAGGTTTCAGGGTTTGAGCTTAGTTCTGACGGTCAGACTTGCATTGTCGTCTATGAGCCAATTGGTGCTATTGAGCAATATTTGCCAGCGCCTTCTACTGTTACTACTACAAGTGTGATCGCTTCAGCGGCGGTAGTTAGTTCTGTTTTAGCTAAGCCGATTGCTGACCTGCTTTTAAAGATAATCAAACCGAGCGTTAAAAAAATAATTACTACTGTTCAAACAAAGATTTTTCGGAAAAAACCCAAGGTACTTTCATATCGTGAAAAGTTGATGGAACAAAGAGTGAAGAATAGGGCTGTACGTCTTTTAAAAAGAGGTTGGTAGATTTTATTTCGTGTTTATGCGGTAAGACTTGATTCGGTTTCACGGTTACTTCTATGTCTTCACAAGTTAAGGCGCTAGGACTCCCCGGACGGAAACGAACACCGAGCTTGAGTTGTTCGGCGCATATCTTGAGACGATGCAAACTTAC